>Ga0315912_10000084_pt1 | contig 238011 bp, 213 predicted proteins | sample VfabasoilMG_FD_204469 | JGI IMG/M metagenome (GOLD analysis project Ga0315912, IMG submission 204469) | Garden soil microbial communities collected in Santa Monica, California, United States - V. faba soil | ecosystem: Environmental > Terrestrial > Soil > Garden | place: USA: California...
GGTTCATTCAACAGAACCATCGGCTGCCCCTGGCCCGGGATGGCTGGCAAATGTATCAACCGCCGCTTTATTACAGTCTGGCCGCTGCGGTGCTGAATCTCGCAGGCTATTCGGTGGATGATGGGGCGGCGGTCAGTCTGCTGCGGTGGCTCAGCATTGGCGTCGGGCTGGCTCACTGTGTAGTGATATTTCTCTGCCTGCGTCTGCTGTTTCCGGCGGAACGCTGGAAGCAAATCGCTGGCACGATGTTCGCCGCGTTTCTGCCGGCGCATCTCATCGTGTCGCACTACATCACCAACGAGAATCTGTGCGCGTTTTGGGTCACCCTGACATTTTATTTTTTCCTGCGGCTGGCGCCGGCAAACTCGCTCTCCCCGGTTCGTCCGCAAGCCATGGGCAGGCATGGTTTGTGGCTGTGGGCAGCGTGTGGTGCGTCGCTGGGACTGGCGTTGCTTACCAAGTTCTCGGCCGTACTCGTGTTGCCCCCGGTATTTGCTGCCATCGCGTGGATGATGATCGCGGATCGCTCCCGTTCCTGGTCAGACTGGCTGCGGCCAGTGGGGGTGCTGTTGCTTGCGCTCGTGGTTGCGTGTGGTTGGCATTACGCCCGGGTTTGGCGGGCGTTTGGCACCCCGCTCGTGGGCAACTGGGACGCTGCCTCCGGCTTCGCTTGGTGGCAGTTTCCGGGTTATCGGATGGCTAATTACTACGGCGGGTTCGGCTCGGCGATGCGCGAGCCGCTCTTCAGCAGCTTCCTTAGTTTTGGCGACGGCCTTTTCTCGACGTTCTGGAGTGACGGCTTGGCCAGTGGTTCCGCGACCATGGAATTCAAGCCACCTTGGAATTACGACATAATGAACGCAGCTAGTCTGTCCGGACTTGCGGGTACAGCGCTGCTACTGACCGGTCTCGGCTTTTGGCTCGTGCGCTTGTGGCGGCAACCGCGCGCTGAGTTGGTGTTGTTTGCCAGTTTTGTGCTGCTACTTGGCTTGGGGTTGACCTTTATGACCCTCCGCGTGGCATCGTATGCGCAAGTAAAGGCGTTCTATGGTTTGTCCGCGTTGTTGCCGTTGTGCTTGCTTTTGATTTCCGGTTGCGACTGGCTCGCGCGGCGAAGTCATTATGTGCGCGGTCTGGTCGCCGGTTTGTTGCTGGCGTGGTCCGGCTTGAGTTTTGGCTCGCTGTGGGTGCGGGCTGGCAATCCGCAAACACACGTGGCTCAGGGCATCTGGTTTTCCGATCGGGGACAGTTCGAGCCGGCGTTGCGGAGCTTTCAGCGAGCCCTCGAATTGGCACCGGGCCACGCTCCCGCTGCGGCGCGGGGAGTGGAAACGTTGTTGCGTCTGGAGCGAGGATCGGCGGCCCTGGCATTGGCGGAGCAAGTGCAGCCGTTGTCCCCGGCTGATCCGGCGCTGAGGCTGCAACTGGCAAATGCATTAATGGCCTCTGGTGATACGAATCGTGCCATCATTGAATTTGAGGCTGCCGCTCGACTGGGCCCGCAGGGCATCCAACCAAGGCAGTTCCTTGCCCTTCGCGCTTGGCAGACCGGCGAGTTTGGAACCGCTGCTGCCGCCGTCCGGGAAGCATTGACTATCAGTCCTTATGAGCCGACGCTCCATGCGCTCCTCGGTCTAAACCTCGCCGGGCTCAATGATGTGACGAATGCCCTCTGGCATTTGGATTATGCGTGTCGCGCGAAACCCGATCTGGTTATCGCGCAAGCGCAGTTGGGGCGGCTGCTGCTGGAGAGAGGGAATGCGGCTGATGCCGTGGCCCCGCTGGCTGTTGCCCTCAGCGCCAATCCGAACGATCTCGACTTGCGGCGTCAGCTGGCACTGGCATTGCAGCAATCGGGTCAGGCGGCCGCGGCGGCCTCAGCGTGGCGCGCCGCTTTGCAGCTGGCGCCGGAACAGCCGGATTTGCTGAACAATCTCGCCTGGTTACTGGCGACCGAGCCCGATGCCGCCGTGCGTAACGGTGCCGAAGCCGTCCAGTTGGCAGAGCGGGCGTGTGAACTCACCGGCCGGCAACAGCCCGCCTTGCTCGGGACTTTGGGCGTCGCTTACGCCGCAGCGGGTCAGTTCGATCGGGCCATCTCCGCCGGAGAGGAAGCCATCAAGCGGGCGCGCGAGGCGGGGCAACCAGAGATCGTGCAACGCAACCAAGAGTTGCTGACGCTCTATCGCTCTGGCCGGGCTTATTTAGCTCCAGTTGGATCGCGGTAAGGATGCTTTTCAACGGGTTCTAGATCGGAAGCAGCTTCTTTGGACGCGTTAGGCAACGGTGTCCTGCCATTTCTTGAAACAAATTCCTTCGTCTCGGGTTCTAACCCTGCGGCTCTCACATTTTTTGTACAATTTTGTACATGCGAATCCCGGTTTGACGGTGTCAATATGGGGACCGAAACCTTATGAACCTCTCCTTTCAGAGCGGGATGGCCGTTGCCATCGCCGTGGTGGTGTGCTTATCAGGTTGTGGCAAAGCAGCTACCGACGCCAAAGACCCAAAAAAGAACACCAAGGACGAAGCGTTGCCGGTGGAGGTCACCAATTTGGTGCGCGGCAGCATTGAGGCCACGCTCCGCCAGTCAACGCACTTGGAAGCCGAGGAGGAGGTCAAGGTCTTCGCCCGCACCGCCAATCGGGTGACCGGGTTGCTCGTCGAAGAAGGCGATGTGGTGGAGCGGGACCAGGTGCTGTTGCGGCTCGACAATGACATTCAGAAGACCGCGTTCGGCAAGGCGGAAAGCAATCTCGAAGAGGCGCGGCTGGATTTTGCCCGCGAGAAGGTGTTGTTCGAAAAAAACCTGATCAGCGAACAGTCCTACAACAAGGCCAGGTTCTTATTGCGGCAGTTGGAACTGGCGTTTGAGGACGCCCAGCGCGGCCTTGAATATACGGAAGTCCGGGCGCCAATCGCCGGCACCATCAGCGCGCGACTCGTAAAGCTCGGCGACCTCGTCAATCTCAACCAGCAGTTGTTTGAGATCGTGGATTTCAACTCCATGGTCGCGCGCATTTACCTTCCGGAACAGAACCTTCCAGAACTTCGGATGGATCAGCTTGCGCGCGTCACAACGTCGGCGCTGAGTGCGCAACAGTTCAACGGTTATGTCAAACGCATCGCCCCCGTGGTCGAGCATAAGACCGGGCTCGTGAAAGTGACCATCGGCTTCAAGGACATCGGCGCGTTACGGCCGGGCATGTATGTGGACGTGGAGTTGGTCACCGCCAAACGGGCGGATGCGCTGTTGCTTACCAAGCGGGCGTTGCTCTATGACGGCGAACTCGGCTACGTGTTCCGGCTGCTCCCAGATCGCAAAGTCGAACGTGTGGTTGTCGAGCCCAAGATCGCCGACCGCCTTAACATCGAACCCGCCTCCGGTTTCAAGGAGGGGGACGAGATCGTGATCGCGGGTCAGAGCGGGCTCAAGGACGGCGCCAAGGTTCGTTTGCCTGGCGACCCGCTGCCCGACGAAAAGAAGGAGGAAAAGAATCCGAACGCGGCGAAGGCTGATGCACCCACCACCGCCAAAAAGTCTTGAAGGGAAGCTCCCGACATCCTGAACCCTTCCTTCAGTCCGTGAACCTGAACGATTACTTGGAGCACGTAGCCGCCGACGTGAGGAGGCGGAAGAGTCCCTTTGACCGTCGTTGCGGAGCCCGCCTCCTAACGTCGGCGGCTAAGAACCAATGACCACGCCTCGCACCCGCCTGACGCACTTCACCACCAGCCGGCCGGTGGCGGTGCTGATGGTGTTTCTGTCCGCGATGGTCTTCGGCTACTTCTCGTTTAACCGGCTCCCAGTGAACCTGATGCCGGAGCTGAATTACCCGACCCTCACCGTGCGCACGGAGTACCCGGGCGCCGCGCCGGAGGAAATCGAAAATGAAATCAGCCGGCCGATCGAGGAAGCGCTCGGCGTCATCGGCGGCCTGAACAAAATCAGCAGCATCAGCCGCGCGGGCATCAGCGATGTCGTGCTCGAGTTTGTCTGGGGCACGGACATGTCCAAGGCCACGCAGGAGTCGCTGGAGAAACTGGAACTGGTCTTCCTCCCACGCGAAGCCGAGCGGCCGTTGCTGCTCCACTTCGATCCCGCCCTCGACCCGATCATGGAGATGAGCTTCGCGGGTGAAGGCCGCCGCTACGAGGGCGAACAGGGTTTGCGCCGCCTCCGTCGCATCGCCGATTTGCAGATCAAGCGCGCGCTGGAGCCGATCAAGGGGGTCGCCGCCGTTCGCGTGCGCGGGGGACTAGAAGAGGAATATCACGTCCTGCTCAACAAGGAGGCGCTCCAGCGGAGCGGACTTTCAATTCAAGCCGTGATTGACCGGTTGCGGCAGGAGAACATCAACGTTGCCGGCGGCACGCTCAAGGAAGGTCGCGCCGAATACATGGTGCGCACGCTCAACGAATACGAAAGCCTCGACGAGATCGCCGACACCATTGTTACCCGCGTTGGGGATCGCAACCTGCGCGTCAAGGACCTCGGCCGAGTCATCCGTACCCAACAAGACCGCGAGATCGTGACGAAGTCCGATGGCGCCGAGAGCGTGCAGATCGATATCTATAAGGAAGCCGACGCGAACATGGTCGCCGTGGCGAAAGCCGTGACGCTGGCCGTTGGCAAGATCACAACCACGCCGGAGACTGGTGGGGGCGGAACGAATTCACCTCCCGCCGCCCTGGGCGAGAAACGCGACGGCCTGGCGCAACGGCTTTTCAAGGAGGAAGGCGCGAAGCTCAAGATTGCCGCCGATCGTTCCAAGTTCATTGAAAGCAGTATCAACGAGGTGCGTGACACTGCGATCTATGGCGGGTTGCTGGCCATCCTTGTGTTGTATCTCTTCCTGGCCGACCTGAAGACCACGCTGATTATCAGCCTGACAATTCCCCTGTCGCTGCTGATCACTTTCGCACCGCTGAATCTGCTCGGCGTCACGCTCAACATCATGTCGCTTGGCGGTCTGGCACTCGGCATCGGCAACCTCGTGGATTGTTCCATCGTCGTCCTCGAATCCGTGTTCCGTTGCCGCGAAGAAGGCGACGACCTGGTCACCGCAGCCGTTCGCGGAACAGCCGAGGTCAAGGGCGCGGTTGTCGCTTCCACGTTCACCACCGTGGCAGTGTTCTTTCCCGTGGTGTTCGTGGAGGGAATCGCGGGGCAGGCCTTTGGCGATTTGGGTTGGGCCGTCGTCATTTCACAAATCGCCTCGCTCCTTGTGGCTCTTTATTTCATTCCGATGCTGGCCAGCCGCCAAAAAATCCAGACGCGCGAAGCCGGCGCCGAGGCCAAATCGTGGCGTTCATTCTGGAGCTGGCGCGACTTCAGCGAAAAGCGCCGCGCGACCCGCAAGCCGCTCCTCTATTTTGTTTTGCCGTGGTTTGTGCTTCGGTTGGTGGTTGGCTTTCTCTCTGAGGTGATCGGCAAACTGATCCTCCTGGTCTTCGCCGGAGTCATCTGGGTGCTGGCCCGGCTGCTCAAACCCGCCGGCAGTGGCTTCAGTAAGGCCGTGCTCCTGCCGGTGGTGCGGATTAGCAGCGGGTTCTTCGACCGCCTTTCGCGGGCTTATCCGCGCGTCATTAGTTGGTCGTTGAAACATCCCGCCCTTATGCTCGCTTCGGTGGTCGCCTGCGGCTGGATCACTTGGGAAACTGGCCGCCGTCTTGGCACGGAACTGCTGCCGGAGGTGCACCAGGGGGAATTCACCTTCGAGGTCAATCTGCCGGTCGGCACGCCATTGGAGACCACCACGACGATATTCCAGGAAGTCGAGCGGACGATTCTCGCCAACAAGCAGGACATTCACAATCTCATCGTCACGTTTGGCTTCGACGCTACCAACATCAAGCGTTCGGATGAAGGCGAGCATTCGGCACGCTTCAAGGTGGTGCTGGCTTCGGGCCATGACCCGGTTGCCACCGAAGCGCGTGTGATCAGCCGGTTGCGTGGGTATTTCGATCGCATCCCGGATGTGCAATTGCGCGTCGCGCGCCCGGTATTGTTCAGTTCCAAGTTGCCCATCGTGGTGGAAATCGAAGGCGACGATTTGCTGCAGCTTCGGAATGTTTCCCGGCAGGCCGAGGCAGTCATGGCTCAGTTGCCCGTGCTCGCCGATGTCGAGGCGTCGTTGCGCCGTGGCGCGCCAGAAATCCAGGTGACGTATCATCGCGATAAACTGGCGATCTATCAGCTCAACATTGCGACCGTCGCCCGGCAGGTGCGCGACATGATCAAGGGATTTGAGGCGACGCGCTTCAACATGAAAGACCGGCGCGTCCCGATTGTCGCGCGCCTGGACGAGCCGGCGCGGGCGAACGTCACGGATGTGGGCCGGCTGATTGTCAATCCGGGTGGCGAACATCCCATTCCGCTGGCGGCCGTGGCGGATTTGAAAATTGGCGAAGGCCCGAGCGAAATCCGGCGCGTGGACGGCCAGCGCGTGGCCCAAATTCAGGCGAACATCGCCTCCGGTTCGCTGGGCAGCGCGGTGAAACAGATTCGCGAGCACCTCCGCGATCAGATTCAATGGTCGCCCGATATGCGGTTTTTCATCACGGGTCAGAACGAGGAATGGGAACGCAGCCAGGGCAGTCTCTATCTCGCGCTGGGGCTCAGCCTGTTTCTGGTTTATGTGATCATGGCGGCGCAATTTGAGTCCTTGCTCCAACCGCTGATCATCATGATCACCGTGCCGCTGGCGTTCTTCGGCGCGGCGGTCGGTTTGTATTTGTTGAACGTCAGCGTCTCGGTGGTGGTGTTCCTCGGCCTGATCATCCTGGGCGGCATCGTCGTCAACAACGCCATCGTGCTCGTGGATTACACGAACACGCTGCGGGCCCGCGGCCTGTCGCTGCACGATGCCATTGTGCAGGCGGGTGGCGTGCGCCTGCGGCCAATTCTCATGACCACGGCCACCACGGTTCTGGGTTTGGTGCCCATGGCGTTTGGCTTTGGCGACGGCGCGGAAATCCGAACGCCGATGGCGCTGACGGTGATGTTCGGGTTGACCTCCTCAACCCTGCTGACGTTGATCGTAATTCCGACGTTGTACCATCTGGTCGAAGCTGCGAAGGAACGTCGCTTCCAGCCGGCTGAAGCAGAGGCCGTCGCGCAGGACGGTTCCATCCCCGTCAAATGAGTGACTCGTTCGACCACCGAATGCCGGATGATCACACGGGCCGCATGGTCAGTGGCCTGACGGTGTTCTCGCTCACCCGCCGCATCACGGTGTTGGTGGTGCTGATGAGCATCGTGGTGGTCGGCATCGTGGCGACACTTGGAATCCCTGTGGAGTTGTTTCCGCGCGGCTTCACCAGCCAACGGTTATTTGTCGCCGTGCCGTGGCAGAATGCTCCCACCCAGGAGGTGTTGGACAAGATCACGCTGCCGCTCGAAGAGGAATTGAGCACGGTGCACGGGTTGGATCGGATCAATTCGTTTTCCGCGCTGGGTTTCAGCCGCGTCTTCCTGCGCTTCAAACAAGGCACGGACATGGACGTGGCGTATCGCGAGGTGCGGGATCGGGTGCAGCGTGCGCGCCTGCATTTCCCAGAGGACGCCGACAGGGTGTACATTCGCAAGGACGACGCTTCCGGTATTCCCGTGTGCGTCATCGGCCTCGCTTTCGATCCCAACCTCACTGATCGCTACAACCTGATCAAACGCGAAGTCCTCCAACGCTTGGAACGCATTGACGGCGTGGCGCGCGTCGCCGCCGACGGCTTGGAGGAAAAGGAGATCATCATCGAGCTGGATCGCAGCAAAGCCGAAGGTCACGGCCTCAATATCTATCAACTGTCGCAATCGCTCGGGGGAGACAATTTCACGATGGCGAGCGGCCATGTCCGCGACTCCGGTAAAAAATTCATGTTGCGCTCGCTGGCGAACTACAAATCGCTCGAAGAGCTGGAAAACCATCCCGTCTCACCCACGGTCCGGCTCAAGGACGTCGCCCGCATCCGATACGAAGAACCGGAGAAGCGCTACAGCGTACGCGTCAACAGTCGCCCGGCAATTGCGGCTATCGTCTTCAAAGCCGGGGAGGCGAACACCGTGGACGTGTCGCGGCGCATTCGCGAGGAGTTCGCGGAAATGCAGCAGAACCCGCGACTCGCTTCCACCTTCATGGAAATTTTGTTCAATCAGGGCGAGGTCATCGAGGACTCATTGGGCAATCTGGTCCATGGCGGCATTGTCGGGGGCGTGCTTGCTGCCGTGATCCTTTTCGTATTTCTCCGCCGCTTCCGCCTCACCGCCATCATCACGCTCTCCATTCCGCTCTCCACGCTCATCGCCCTCACGGTGATGTATTTTGCCGGTGAATCGCTCAATATTCTCACGCTGCTCGCCCTGATGATCGCTGTCGGAATGGTGGTGGATAACTCCATCGTCGTGGCGGAGAACATCCAACGCATGCACAAGGACGGTATGTCCCGCCGTGACGCCTGCATCAAGGGCGCGGGCGAAATCGCGCTCGCCATCACGCTGGCCACGCTTACAAGTGTGGTGGTGTTCGTGCCCGTGGCGCTGGTCGAAGGGGAGGGACAGTTTTTCCTCACGCGTCTGGCGTTGCCGCTGTCCGTCTCGTTGCTGGCTTCGCTGGTCGTCGCACTCGCATTCGTGCCGCTGAGCGTCTATCTTACGCTGCCTACCGGCGAAACCAAGAAGCGTCACGCGCTCATCAATTGGTCGCACGAACGGATCAACGCGGTCATGCGGCGGTTTTATGACCTGACCTTCGAGCGGGTGAACCAGTCGTATTGCCGGTGGTTGGCTTTTTTTCTCCGGCGCCGCCTCGATCTCGTGTTGGCGTTGATCGCGCTGTTCATCCTCACTTTTATCATTCCCTTCAAGCAGGTCGAAGTTGTTGAACAACAGGAGGAGGATCAGACTGGCTTCGAAATTGGTGTCGAGATTGCCGGGGAATATTCCTTCGAGGAAGTGGCGGACTATTTCAAAGAGGCGGAGCAGGTCCTGGAAAAGCGCAAGGAGGAGTATGGCCTCCAGGGCTATTTCGTTTTTCATCGCACCCAGTTCGGGCGCGTTGAAGGCTGGTTCGACCGCGCGAAGCCGCGCAAACTTTCCGCCAAACTTATCGGCGAAAAGGTGGTGAAAGAGTTGCCCAAGCGGACGGGTATCAAACTGCACTACGGCCGCGAGAACGAGTCGGAGGATGCCAAAAGCAAGGAAGTGTTCGCGTTCCGGATCGAAGGCGATGATGCGCAGATTCTCGACGAAGTGGCGGCGCGCCTGGAGCCGATGATTCACCGGGTGGACGGCGTGGTGGGCCTGCGCAGCGGCGAAGACCCCGCGCCCAGTGAAATGGCGCTGATCGTGGATCGCGACCGGGCGAGCGCCAGTTCCATTAATCCCGAGATCATCGCCGGGCTGGTGGGCTACGCGCTGCGCGGCAGTTCGTTGCCCAAATACAACCAGGACGGGCGCGAGATTCCTGTGCGCATCCGTTTCCAGGAATCGGATCGCGAAAGTCTTACCGACCTGTCGGGCTTTCAGATTCCGCTGCCGGAAGGCGGCTTCGTCCCTTTGTCCTCTTTGATTCGTCCAAAGGTCCTGAACACCCCCAAGACGATTTTCCGCAGCGACAAACGCATCACGCGCGTCCTCACAGTAGAACTCAATAAGGAAAAATCCAAGACCGCCCGCGACCAGCTCATGGCGCTCCAACGGAACTTCAGCTTGCCGGAAGGCGTTTCGTTCAGCGAGACCCGCGTCAAAACGCAGGCCGAGGAAATCTCGAACATGCTCTTCGCCGCCATGTTGTCCGTGATGTTCATCTATCTGTTGATGGGTTTTCTGTTCGAGAGTTTCATCCTGCCGCTCTCCATTATTTGCACCATCCCGCTGGGCGCCATCGGGGTGAGCTGGGTGCATTACCTCACTGGCAAGGACATGGATTTCCTTGGCATGGTCGGTGCCATCCTTTTGATTGGCGTGGTCGTCAACAACGGCATCGTGCTGATTGATTACGTGATCCGTTTGCGCGCGGAAGGCATGGAACGCGCCTCCGCGCTTGTCACGGCATCGGCCCGGCGCTTCCGGCCCATCGCCATGACCGCGCTCACTACCATCATCGGCATGATTCCGCTCACGCTCGCCCCGCCGACCCGGCTGGGCATCAGCTACAAGAGTTTTGGCCTCACGCTCATCGGGGGAATGACAACGGCCACGGTTCTCACACTGTTGGTCGTGCCCATCTTCTACACGTTCTTCGACGATGCCCGCATTGCCTTCGCGCGGGTACTCAAACGCGCGTTCCAGCCCAGGGGATCAGCACCGCCAGCAGCGTCAGAGTTACCGGCCAGCCCAACTGCCGGTGACGTCGCGTGAAGTGTCCTTCGCTTCCGCAATCTTCCATCTCCCTCACTCCGGTCGGTCGGCCAACGGCTGCTCGTGGTGCGTGAGCACTGAATCCGCCATGAAGACGGCGATCGCGACCCAGCACAAACCAAAGCTCACCAGCTTCGCCTGATTCAAGGGTTCGCTGAACACCAGGATGGCCACGAGAAATTGCAGCGTTGGGCCCACATATTGCAGGAAGCCGATGGTCGAGAGTCGTAGTCGCCGCACTGCCGCGCCGAAGAGCAGCAGCGGACCGGCGGTCAACACTCCGGTGAAGGCGAGCAGTCCAAATGTGCCTGGAGTTGGCTTGTCCGCCGGCAACCAAATCAGCCCTGCGACGGCCAGAGGGAGCAGCAAGAGGGTTTCCACCAGCAACGCATGTAGGGAGTGAATGTCGATTTTCTTGCGCACGAGCCCGTAAATCCCAAACGAGGCCGCCAACGCCAGCGCGATCCAGGGAATCCGATCGCCGCGCAGTGCGAGATTGGCGACCGCGGCAAAGGCAATCGTCACGGCGACCCACTGCCACGGCCGAAGTCGTTCGCGGAGAAAGACCAGTCCAAGCGCCACCGAGAGCAGCGGAGTGATGAAATAGCCGAGACTGGATTCGAGGATATGGCCGGTGGTGACCGCGTGGATGAAGACCAACCAGTTGATGGCGATTAACCCGCCGCTCATTCCGAGCAACAAGAGATTGCGGGGTCGCCGCAGCACTGCCCGCAAAGCCGGCCATTCGCGTCGGGCGAAAACCAGTACGGCCAGGAAGAGCACCGACCAGAACACCCGGTGACACACGATCACCCACGGTGAGACGTGTGCGAGCTCGTGGAAGTAAATCGGAAACACGCCCCACATGGCGTACGCCGCGAGGCCGTAGCCCAGACCGGCGCGGGCGTGGCGATATTGCGCGTTTGCATCTTCCTGGGACTGGCCGTCACTCATGCGCCGGGAACGTAACAGGTGTTGCGGCAGGAACAAGGTTGCGGGCACGGGTCCAAAAGGTCCGTGGCGCAGCCTCAGGAAGCTTTCTTCACTCCGTTGAGAAAGCTGCGGGTGGGGAACTTCGTGCCGGGACAACGAGTGCCAATGATGTTGATTTGCTGGTGGGTTCGCACACCGCTGGCGGAAATGTTGCAGCGTTTCATCAGCGCGCGCACTAGGGCGTTGAGGCTCTGGATCTGTTTGGCGCTCGGCGGATGCGCGTCAAAATTGCCGACCAGGCAGATGCCCAGCGCGATCTTGTTCTGTGATTCACTGCGCAGATGGCCGCCGTCGCGTTGTTGCTTCCACCGGTTGCCCACCCCGATCTCGCCGTCCCTCATGCCGTTGCCGTTGCCGATGACAAAATGGTAGGCCAGCCCGTGTTCCATATGGCGCTCCCGGCGGTGGAATTCGTCCATGCCTTTCATCGTGCCCTCGTCCACGGCACTGTGGTGAATGACAATGTATTTCCAGCGCCCCGCGCGCACGGGTTCGCTGCTGATCGCGTCACTCACGTTGTTGGGGAGGGACGCCGGCGGCGCGGCTGGCGCAGGCTTCGGTTCGGGGGCGCGCGAGCTGTTTTGTTTGCCGCCGGGAATGATCAGCTTCTGGCCAGCCGTGACGTAGTGGCTTTTGCTGAGTCCATTGCGCTCGGCCAGCGCGGCGACGGTCACGCCGGACTTCCGGGCGATGCTCGTCAGCGTGTCCCCGCGCTTGACCGTGTAGCTGGATTCCGGCGCGGCGCTCAGGTGGAGAACGCCACACAGGAGCGCGATCCACACGAGCGTGTAGATTCGCAAACCCTGCTTCAAGCGGCTGGCCATTGTGCGCAGTAAACACCGCATGTGACTGTGCGGCGAGTGTTTTTGTTCGAAGCAGCCGGCGGTGGGCGCATCTTGACACTGCCCCCGACCTTGCGCCTACAGAGGGATTGGAACGCCGCGTTTACGCGGCAGCAGCATGACTAGCCACGTGGCTGCCGCCTGAAGGCGGCGTTCCGGAAGCAGTGTCAAGTTGCGCCCGCCGGCGGTTCGTTGAACTTCGCGGCACCTTTTCCTGCCGGCCGGTGTTCACATCGCGCTTGAGATTCCGGACCCAGCGGCTAGCTTTTCTTCATGCCGATCTACGAGTTCCATTGCGAGAAATGCGAGCAGGACAGCGAGATTCTGGTTCGCTCCAACGACTGGAAGGGCACCAAGTGTCCGCACTGCGGCTCAAGCAAGCTAAAGAAGAGTTTCTCCACCTTCGCTTCGGCCACCGCCGGCGCGGCGCCGGCGCCCGCCCCGACTTCCTGTGCCACCAAGCCTAGCGGCTGCGGCTGTGGCCGCTACGGCCCGCACAAGCATTGACGCGGCTCACGCGCACGCTTCCGCTGCGCGCACTTCGGTCAAGTCTTTCACCGCCCAATCCGGCTGGTGTTGCTTGAGCGTTTCCAGCGAATCCCCGCCGGTGGCGACGGCGATCACTTTCGCACCGATGGCCCGCGCGCAGCGGATGTCATGCGAGGTGTCGCCGATCACCAGTACTTGTTTGCCCGGGAGCTTCTGGTTCAGCACGCGGCTGCCGCGTTCGTGTGCCACGACGGCGATTTGATTCCGGTCCTCGTGATCGTCGGCGAATGCGCCGGTCTTGAAGATCTCCCAGAGCTGGAAGCGGCGCAGCTTGATTTCCGCCCCGAGCTTCACGTTGCCGGTGAGTAGACCGATCAGCGGTGGCTGCGGCAGTAGTTCCAATTCGCGGATGAATTCCATCACGCCCGGGCAGACATCGCCGTCACAATCTTTCATCAGGTGATCGAGCCAGTGGACGTAATTGTCGAAGAACCGCCGGAAGTTTTCCTCCGTGTGCTCAATGTTGCTGAGCGAGAACATTTCACGCACCAGGGAAAAGTCTGTGCGTCCGGCAAAACGGATTTTCTCCACGCCGTCGTGAACGCCGAAGATCGTGGCAAAGGTGCGCGCAAAGGCCTTGATCCCGGTGCCGCCGGTGCGGATCAGCGTGCCGTCAATGTCGAACAAAACCAGTCGAACCATGCGCCCCCAGAATAGGAGATACCACCAAAGGAGCAAAGCCGCCTTTCACCGTTGCGTGGGTGCGGCGCACGCGGTATGACTATCGGGCTCGAATCGCCGCTGCGTGACGTTACGCGGCCCGGTTTGTCGGAATCACGGTAAAATGAACCTGTTTGTCGCTCGCACTCTGAATCACCGGTTGCCGCTGCTGGTCCTCGCAATGTTTGCGCTGTGCGCCGGCGCGCAAAACGCCACCAACATCGTGCCGCGCTTCGGCTCCGCCGGCGATATCATCGAAATCTTCGGTAACGGTTTTGATCTCTCCACTCGCGTGCGGTTCAACAACGGCACCAGCGTGCCGGTGACGCCCACTGGTGCCGCTCCCGAACAGCTTGTCGGTGTGCAGGTGCCGCCGGGGGTTACCACCGGTTTCCTGACCGTGCAGAACACAGGCGGCAGCGCAGTGCCGAGTTCCCAAACCTTCACCGTCATCGGGCCGGGGCCGCACATATCGGATTTTTCCCCAACGCTTGGCCCAACGAACCAAAACGTGCTGATCAACGGCGCGCACTTCAACAACGCCAGCTCGGTGAAATTCGGCGGCAAGCCTGCTAGTTTCTTCGTGCAGAACAATGGCGCCCAGATTAGCGCGATCGTACCCTTCGGTGCCACCAATGCTACGATCTCCGTAACGACGCCCTTTGGTACGAGTAACAGTCCGACGGCTTTCACGGTCCTGGGCCCGGGCCCGTATATCACGGGCTTCGGTCCCGCCGGCGCCGCCGTGGGAGCGTCGGTGACCATTAATGGTCTGCAGTTGAACGGCAGTAACCCGCTGTCAGTTCGCTTCGGAAACAGTCCGGCTACTCAGGTAAATGTTTTCTCACCCATTGAACATACAATGAACGTGCCGGCTAACGCCATGACCGGTCCGATCACGGTCAGCAACGCGCTGGGCAGCAACATTTCCGCCTCCATTTTCTACCTTCCGCCGTCGCCTACGAATTTCGCGCCTTCGTTCGGCCGCACCGGCACGAACGTCACCATCCGTGGCAACAACTTGAACGGCGTGACTGCTGTCTCGTTCAATGGCGTGCCGGCGTTGTTTAGCGTCACCGGCTCGACGCAAATAGTCGCCACGGTGCCGGCGGCGGTTTCAACCGGTAAGATCCTGCTTCAGAACCCGGTCCTCACGACGCTGACCACCAGCAACTTTGTGGTGTCGCCCACCATTATCAGTTTCACGCCCAACTTCGGCCCGCCGCCCACCAGCGTCACCATCACCGGCCTCAACCTGTTGGGCTCCACGGTCGTGAAGTTCGGCAGCAACAATGCCACGACAGTCGTGGCCACAAATCAAAACCGCATCTTCGCGCATGTTCCGGCGACGGCTGTCACGGCCCCGTTGACCGTCACCACCACCAACGGCACGGACACGACTCTGGATAATTTCTTTCTGCCTGCCCGCATTCTGGATTTCACGCCCACCAACGGTCCGGTTGGCACTTTGGTCACGCTAACCGGCGAGAACTTCCTTGGCGCGACCGCGGTGACCTTTGCGGGCACGCCGGCCACGTTTGCGGCCCCGACCAACAACACCACGCTCCGCGCCAATGTTCCCGCTGGCATTGTCACCGGACCGATCAGCGTGACTACGCCGGCGGGCACGACGAACAGCACGAAGCTCTTTTACGGTCCGCCCCTCATCTTTGGTTTTGCTCCGGCCGGCGGACTGCCGGGCACGAACGTCGTCATCACCGGCACAAATTTCATCGCGCCCCTCACCGTCAGCTTCAATGGTGCGCTCGCGACCTTCACAGTCACCAACCTCGGCCGACTCGGGGCGGTTGTGCCCGCGGGCGCTTCCACGGGCCCAATCACGGTGTCAAACCCCTCCGGGAGCTATACGACCATCACCAATTTCACGCTCGAATTTCTCTCCGACCTCCAGCTCACAGTAACTGACTCTCCCGATCCCGTGACGGTGGGTAACAATCTCGTTTACACCGTCGCGTTGACAAATGCCGGCCCGTTTGCCGCGGCGAACGTGCGCCTCACCAACACCCTGCCGGCGGGGGTCAATTTGGTTTCTGCCACCACGACCTTGCCGGGTTCGCTCACGACCGGCCCGGTGATCATCGCCAGTCCCGGCACATTGGCCGTCGGTGCCGGCGGCACGCTGAGCATCACCGTCACACCGCAGAACCTCGGGTGGATCACCAATCTTTCCGTCACTCGCAGCGATTTCACCGACCCGGCACTCGGCAACAACACCATCGCCACTGGCACTTATGTTGAGCCTGCTGCCGTGTTAAACATCCTGCGTGAAGGCGCAACGAGTGTCCGGCTGGTTTGGCCGGTCCAATTGACCAACCATGCCCTACAGTATTCCTCGAACTTGACCGCCGCCAACATCTGGTCGAATATCAGCGCGACTCCCCAGATCGTCGGCACTCAGCGCGTGGTGATCGAGCCGCACACCAATGCCACCCGCTTCTACCGCCTGCGACGCTGAGGCGTCCCGGGTGAAATGAAGCGAGGCGCGTTTACTCTCATCGAACTACTGGTGGTGATTGCCATCATCGCCATCCTGGCGGCGCTGTTGCTGCCGGCGCTGGGCAAGTCCAAGGAAAAAGCCAATGCCACTGCCTGCCTGAACAACCTCAAGCAATGGGGCCTGGCCACGCAGCTCTATGCGACGGACAACGAGGATTTTCTCCCGCCCGATGGCACGCCTAATCCCAGCGATACCGCGACGAACACGGGCTGGTACATCCAGTTGCCCCAGGTCCTGAGCCTGCCGCGTTATCACGACATGCCGTGGCGGAAGGATGCCAACGCTTCGGTAGGGCGCAGTCCGTGGATATGTCCCAGCAACCCCCGACGCAGCAATGGCAACAACCTGTTTCACTATTGCCTGAATGAAAACGTGAATGGCACGGGCACGGCCAATCGGCCGGTCAAGATCTCGACGCTGCGTCAACACTCCGCATTGGTGTGGCTGTACGACAGCAAGAACCTGCCGGCGGTCGGCACGCCAAACTTTGTCCACACCAATCTCCACAGCGGCGGCGCGCAATTCACCTTTCTCGATGGTCATGCGGCCCGGTTTAATGCCAAGGCGTATTGGGACTTCGCCGCCGGGAAAGGTCTGACCAACAATCCGGCGTTGATCTGGATTCCCTGACGTGCGGCTGGCGGAAGTGGAACCACCAGGCTTGACACCCATGGGTGCCAGAATAATGTGACGCCATGAGAGGAAATCGCATAGGAGCCCGTAATATCCGATACGAAAACTTTCCATCGACATGAATAGTTAACTGCTATGTCCGCGCTCAACATTTACGAGGTGATATTCTGGGAAGGCGCTGGCGAACTGGATACGATCTACGTGACTACTGCCTATTCGCACCTCGAAGCGGTGGAGTTGACGGAGAGAGATCGCGAGTGCCAGTTGCGCCGTGGAGTTGCTGGCCTTCACGCCAATGCGAATACGGTCTGCTTGATAGGTAAGTCCCGGATTGCTTCGACTGACGCGCAGATCATTCGCGGCCCATTCAGAGAGATCGGCTATACGCGTGGCGAGATATGGTTGTTTGACGAGCAAATTAAGGAATGGCTGACGCATGAGGACTACTACAAGCCGAAGGCACGGAGCTAACCATGGTGCTTCAGCAAACCGTCGCTCCTGTCGTGAAGCTGCATTCATTTTATGGCATCAATTCACAAAGAAATTGCGATTCTCGCCTCCGCAGAAAAAGTCTGGGCGGTCGTTCGCGACATCGGTGCGGTCCATAAGCGCTTTGTCCCGGGTCTGGTTGCTGATGTCCGTCTGGAGGCCGGGGCGCGAATCGTTACCTTTGCCAATGGCCTGGTGGTCCGGGAGTTGATCGTGGATATAGATGAGGAGCGTCGCCGTCTTGCTTACGCGGCGGTTAACGACATGTTCAAGCATCATAACGCGTCCATGCAGGTCGTGGCCGATGGGCAGGACCACTGTCGCTTGCTTTGGATTACCGACCTGTTGCCAGATGAAGCGGCCGGGGGTGTACGCAGGATTATTGACGAAGGGGCAACCATCATGAAGCGTACGCTTGAACGTGAACCCGCCACTTAACCATTTGCCGCAGCGAGAGGCGAGGGCCGTTGCGGTTGTAAACCATGCGTCCCGCGGGCCGGGGCGCTGAACTTGGGTCGTTAGTCTGCTACGTGTATGGGTCTCGACTGGAATCCAGGACCGAAGGCGAAGTCAGGTTGCGAGAATGAGTTTCGTGAGCTGTGGACGAAGCTTCAGGCAAAGACTTGCTTCTTCCGCGAGCGCAAGGTTCAGCGATTCGGAGAGATTACCACGACAGCGTTCGAGACGCTTGCCACACCACGAGTCGGTTTTAACGCGGTTGCGACTGACTGGGCACGCCATGAGGCGTTTCCGAAGCGTCAGGACAAGTCTCTCACAGAGGAGGTGTTCGTTCAGCAGATGCAGGGTTTCTATGTCCTCGACCTCATTCCGGCCTGCGACGGCTTGCCCCGTTATACCAACGGCCACGCCGGAGGTTACGTCGAGCGATATGCTTTTCGAGGCGCGTTCCTCACGGATTGCACGGAGATTATCGGCGATGCTCTGTTGGAGAGCGGCTACGTCTCGAAGTTGCCCGAGGAGACGGCAGCCTATGGAGAGAGTTTGCTTGCAGCAGCGTCTCGTTTTGTTGCCGCTCGCGGCATTGACTCTACCAAGCTGCACCTTGCCGAAGAGCCAGAGTCCATCGAGTTCCGGCTCGACGTGGTTTTTTCCGCCGGACGCTGGTGTCGCTTTTGGGCAGAGAAAGGCCATTGGCTAGAGGCATATTGGTGATAAGACACGACAAGCAGGCCAACCAAGGGCGCTGGGCCTTTGTAGTTAGACATCTCACATTTTATGATGCACGCAGAACCACCACCTATCACACACGCAGCCCTCAAAGAATTATTTGCGCACCTCAATGACACGAGCGGCACTGGCTATGAGTGCGACCACAAGTTCACGTTGACGACGGATTTCCTCCAGAAGCGCGGCTTGCCAGTCGAGCCGATGATCAAGTGGCTTGGCGAGAGCGGAGCAGGATGTGACTGCGAGATCATCTTTAACGTCGAAGAAGACTGGGAAGATGTTCTTGGTTGAGATGGGAGGGTAGGGCGTGCATGTTCAAGCGTGGTGAAATCTGATCGCTCGTTCCCTCCATTTGTTTCCACTCCTTCCACGCCGGCTGTTGTCACCTTTGCCGCATCTGCCGACAAGCTTGGTTGCGTGACTCAAGGGCTGCGCACGATGCGAAAGAAGCGGATCGCATCGCCGAGATTCGTCCCATAAGTGACCGTCGAGTTCGTCGCCACCAGATTCGTTGCCAAGGTGGTCCAGCCAGTCAGGTTCAGCGAACTCTCCACGCGATACGGCTGGCCCGGGACGGATTCCCACCGCAGCGTCACGGTCTGGTTGGTCCGTCCGACCGACAACAGCTTGAAAGGTTTTGCGTACGGATTGTTGAATACCATCATCACCGGCAGGTGGTCGGACGCAGTTTCGCTGTCTGTGCCCAACAGTGGCGGCGGTGGCGCGGGCAGCAGGTCGGTGCGAAAGACCTGCGACGACGCGATGTTTGTGCTGAGCAGGGCGTGCGGAAAAATGTAGTCGAGTCGTGAACTCACACTCGCGCGGATGGAAAACGTGTTGAGGCTTCCCGTGAACGGATTGGTGGGATTCGTGAGTCGCAGCCTGGTCGCGGGACTGATCAGCGTCTGGATGGCCAGTGCGTTGGTGCTGCTGTCATTCATGTCGCCGGTGAGCACGTAAGGATGCAACGGGTAAACCGCATGGAGATTGGTGGCGATGAAGTTGGTGATGGCGGCTGCTTCGGCCGCGCGCTTCGCCGCGGCGTCGGCGTAGGTTGTGCCTGTCGTGGACTTCAAATGCGTGGTGAGCAGGTGCAGCGGTTGCGGGAATCCGGGCACGTTTACCTGGATCTCGGAGAGGTCGCGCGTGAAGTTGTCGAGGCTGTTATCCACATTGCTGTAGCCAAAGGAGCGCAGGTCAATGCCGTCGAGCCATTTGCTGAACCGCGTGATCGGATACCGGCTCAGCAACGCGCTGGTGATGAAACTGTCACCACCGTTTGTGACTGCCAGTGCGTAGCCGGGGAAGAACGCGGTGACAAAGTTGGTCATCTCGTAGCGCAGGTCGTAGGGGATTTCCTGGAAGGTGATGAAGTCTGGATTCAGAAACTGCAACTGCCGCGCGATGGCGCGCACTTGCGGTGCGTTCGTGCTCCAATCGCCCGCGCCATTACCGGCCACGTTGTAAGTCACGAGCGAGAAGCCAGTCACTTGTGGCGTCACTGTAAGCGTGGCGGTGTCGCTATTCGTCGTGCCAGTGCTGTTCGAAACGACGACCCGATACGGGCCGGCTTGATTGAGTGTGACGTTGCTAAGTGTGAGGGAGGTGCCCGTCTGGCCCGGAAGATTCGTGCCGTGCCATTGCCATTGGAATGTCGGCGCGGGATTGCCCGTGGCCGCAGAGGTAAAGGTGGCGATCTCACCGACTGTTACGGTCTGGCTTGCCGGTGACAGCGTGATAATGGGCGCGGAAAATGAATTGGTGGCGCCATTGAACACCACCGTGAGATCGTCCACCGCCAGGCCGTAGTCATTGCCAAGATCGTTGTTGTCGAACCAGCGCAGGAAGATCTCCTGACCCGGCGCGATGGAGGCCGGCAGTGACACGTTCACGAATACCTGCCGGTTTGTGATGAGGTTTCCGTCGAGCGCACCTGAGTTGGTGCTGATGGTGGGAGCGACATAACTTAACGGGGCAAAGCTCGTCCACGAATTTGCATTGGCCGCGTCGGAATTTGTGAGCGATGTGCCGATGCGATAGGCGAACGCGAGTGAATTGGGGTCGCCGTTTCCGCCGTTGCGCCATTCTTCTCCGGTGTAGGAGATTTGCAGGTTTGTGATCGTAATCGCGCTGTTGTTCGTGAAGCGTAAGCCAAAGGCGAAGTTGCCCGGGGTGGCCGAAGCAATCGAGCCGAGCGCGCGTTCGGAACTGCTCGTCGGGCCAAAGCTGTAGAGCGCTCCCGCATTGTTGCCCCCGTTGTCCGCGCGGTAAGTGGTGACCGTTGTGCCGCCGACGGTCTTGGACGAGTACCAGCCGGTCAACGTGACGTTGTCCAGCCACGGATTGCTGGTGCCGGAGTTGGCGAGCGAATTGAAGTCCTGGGTGTACGTGCCGGCGCTGATGGGAATCTGGGCCGGCGCGGTGAAACTGGCACTGGCAAGCGCCACGCCGAAAACAATAACGAAGTGCTTCAACTCGCGTCTCACACTGTAGCCCGAGGGGAATCAGGCAGTCTGCAGAACTGTGGCATAAATTGCGAGGCGAGTAAACTGCCGGAAAAACCGGACGGTTCAGCGTTTCGAGGTGGTTCGCCTCGCGCTGCGAGGCGAGTCGGATCGCAGCGCGACCCGAACCCACCAGTTTAGGACACTACCAAAAACCGGACGATTCAGCGTTTGGTGTTATATGTGGGCTGGGAATATTTCTGCGCTTCCAGTTCCGCCACCCGGTCGCGGAGTGCGTTGTCCGGCTCCAACTCAGTCCACGCGGCTTGCCACTGATCCCACGCCACGCTGCACATCGCTGTCTGCCATTCCACCTTGGCAAGATTTGTCGGCGGCGGTTGTACCGAGCCTTGGATTAACAGACCATGTTTGTTCCGCCGCTGCGCAGCGCCGGCAATCTTTTGTCCGTGCCACAGTACGTCGAACTTTTCATAACCCACAAAGCACTGGCCCGGCGCGGATTTCTTGCAACAAGGAGCGAGCTCGGTTTCCACCTTCAGTTTCGCGAACGCCGCCTGAAGCCATTCGTGAACGCGCCGATAACTTTCTTCAGCCCGGAGCGAATGCCACTCGCCGCCGGCGGGGAAGGCGAGGCTGTAAGTCCAGTCTGCGTCATGCGGCACTATGCCACCGCCAGTTGGTCGTCGGACCAGCGAACGAAGCTGTGTTGCGCTTTCAACTTCGGCATATTTTTGGAAATAGCCGAATGAAGCTGCTGGCTCGGTCCAGCCGTAGAAACGCAGCACCGGTTGCTGTAATCTCGGCATCGCCTCCAGTAACGCCTCATCCAGCGCCATGTTGTAGGCGGCGGGGCAAGGGCCGGAATTGAGGAGGAGGAAAGTTCCCGCCATAATAGGCGCAATGGTTTGTTAGCGGTGTAATGTCCGAGTCTGATTCCCTAAGTCCACAACTTCCATTTCTCCGCGGTTGTCCCAGGCAAATGCTGACGTGTTTTCCGGTGTGACCGAGAGGTTCGAGCCTCGCTGTATTATCGGATAGAATACGATACTGGTTGAAGGAACTCTATCGAGTGGTTGCCCGGCGAGGAAGGAATTGATGGCATAACCACATTGCTTCCGCGTGAGGAAGCGTGTCATCTCGAACGGGTCAACTGAAGGCTCCCTGTTGGTTCCGTTGTCCGAAACCATCTGTGTACACCAAATGCCAGCCTCTGGAAAGCATCCACCATGGTTTGCCGCATATTGCTGCGCTGCCAACGTGAGTGCTTTCAAATCAAGCAAGACCTGGACTTTTTGCTGTTTCTTTTTTGCCCAGTTCATACTCGGAATCACGGTTGCGCATATGGCCGAAATAATGGACACGACGAATCCCAAGACCATCCAAGATGAAAGCTTAAGTTTCATTGGTCGACCCCCACTCGCGGGCACAGCTTTGCGATCTCGCATGCCGCGCAGTCTGGCTTTCGTGCATCACAACGGCGGCGGCCGTGCCAGATGAGCCAGTGGCTGAACAGCGCCCACTGGGCTTGTGGCACCAGCGGCATCAGTTCCTGTTCGAGCTTCACCGCGTCAGTCTGCTTGGTGAGCCCGAGCCGGTTCGTAAGCCGCGTCACGTGGGTGTCCACGACAATGCCGACATTGATGTTGAATGCATTCCCCAGCACCACATTGGCCGTTTTGCGCCCGACGCCATCCAGCGCGTGCAATTCCTCCATGGTGCGAGGCACTTCGCCGTTGTGTTTAGCTACGAGGGCCGCGCAGCAAGCCTTGATGTTCCTGGCTTTATTGCGAAAGAAGCCCGTGGTCTTGATGGCTTCCTCCAGTTCTGGCAGCGGCGCGTTCGCGTAGTCTGCGGCACTCTTGTATTTCTTGAACAACTCCGCCGTGACGAGATTGACCCGTCTGTCGGTGCACTGCGCGGACAGGATCGTGGCGATGAGCAGTTCCAGCGCGTTCGTGAAGTTCAGTTCGCAATGCGCTTCCGGATAGGCGCGTGCCAGTCCGACAATGATCTTGCGGGTGCGGGCGGCTCGGGCTTCGGCAGTTTCGCGCGGCATGGCCTGAAGAAGGTAGCAAGGCACGCTACCGCAGCAAGGTTTGCCGGCGGCAGAGCGCAGCTATGCCGGCCTTATTCTGCGGGCACAATCTGCACCTTCAACGGCAGGGAAACTGCCAGCGGTTGCTCCGGCGCGACCAGCAGGTTCATGACGCGATAATCCAGCGATGACTCCGTGGTATCTTTCGCATTGGCCAGGGCACTGAGTTGGAGCAGAACGGTCTTTCGCGCGGCGAGAATCAGTTTCTCCGGGGCATTGAACGCGGCGCGCTTTTTCACAAGCTCCAGCTCGTAATCCACGTCCGAGGCATTGCTCACCTGGATCAGCACCGCTTTGCGGCCGCGCAGAATAACCGTGTCACGATCCAAGCTGACGGATTTTTCAAAGATCGGGCGGAGGAATTGTTCGTCGCCATAGAGGTGGTTGCCGGAATAAACCGCCGTCCGGCGCGCAAACAAGGCTTCGCGAACGCCGGTGGTGGTCCGTTCCTTCGCGAACACGAGCGTCATGGGCCGATGATCGCCGGCGTGAATGTGGTAATCGTGGTTGATCGGTTGGTGAATGTCTGAGTTGCTCAGCATCGTGAGCTTGCGCTCAATGGCCCACTGGTGCGCTTCGGGATAATAATCGCGTTCGTTGACGACTTCGATGCCGTGCAGCTTGCCGTTTTCGACCATGGCGGTGTGTTCCGGATACCACTTGATCTTGCCCTCAGAGAGCTGGGGCTTCCAGCCGGGATGATTCCAGAAAATGAACGCGCCCTGGTCACTGGCGGCGCCCACGGCGTCCGACCATTCCTTGGTATCGAGCGGGGTGGAGTTCGTCAGGAAAATCGCGTTGATATGGCCGGGCGGCATGTCGCGGGTGATTTCCGAACCATGAATCACCAGCACCTGCAAATCGTCACCGGTGCCTTTGGCGAGTTGATACGAGCGGTTGAAATCGTTGGTAATATCGCGCTTGTGCGGCCGGTATTCGATGTGGTCCGTGATGGCGATCGCGTCGAGCCCTTGCCGCCAGGCTTCTTCCGAGCGCACGGTCGGCCAAACGAGGCCATCAGAGAAGACAGTGTGAATGTGAAAATCGCACTTCAGCGTCCGGTAACCGGGGATGTCCGGAATGTTCACGGTCGTGCGAGCGCGGGTGACGGGTTCATGGCCCGTGGCCACCGGCAAAACGGCCAGGGCCAGGGTGGCGACGACAAAACTGGTTGCTCTCATAGGACGTCAGGCAGCGTAGTCATTGGCTGCCGAATTGGGAACAACTGTAAAGGCGCGTGAGGTTTCGGAAACAATTGAAATGGTTCCAGAAACTCCGCCTCTGGACAAGGCGCAACTAAGTGGGTCTTAACCCTGCTTTAAGAGTATGGAAATCGCGCGTTCCATCTAGCTGGGCAGTTGGGCGCATTAGCGTCCGGTCCAAACACGCAGTAATGCCAGAACCTGAACGCCGGGCTGCCAATTAGACCAACCGTCCGTTCAATCGTATCCCCAACACCTCGATCTCCAGCCACGCGGCGAGACCATACCAACCGGGCCCAGATTGGCCAGGCTGATAACGGCCGGCGCTTCCATCCCTTTTGGACTGGTCGGGGCACTAACATGTCAGACCCCGCCTGAAGCCAGTCCGCGCCTCGCGGTAGGGCGGATCATCGCCCGTGGCAGCCATGTCCTGGAATACGAACTGTGACCCGTCCCATTGCTCGCAGTCGCCTTCGACCGGGTTGGTTTCGAGGAAGTCAACGCGCAGGGCGGTCGTTCCGAAATTCCCCATCGCCAGGGCAACCCGATCCACCACGCTGATCGAGAGTATCTCGGCAGGGAAACTTGGCTGGGGATAGCTGGTCGCGTGGACCCTCGTGGAGCAATAGAGCACGGTACCATCAGCGTCGAGGATTGAAGTCGGGACTGCCTCGGTGCCGGTAAGCAAGCTCGCGTCCCAAAACGCCGCTTCGAAGTATGGGGTTCCGCCAAACGCAAGCATGTTGGGAGCGGAGTCGGGATCGCCGATGTCGTCGCACCAATAACCCTCTACGCCATCTTTGGGCCAGCGGACATTCCATGGCCCCAGCACGCCACACGCAGAATCAATTGAGGTGTAGTAAGGGTCGTTGAAACTGCCCAGCGGTTTGGAGGGCAGGATTTTTCTAACGCCCCAAGTGCGCGTGAAGCCTTCGGTGTTCTCAGGCTCGGGACTCGTGCGCGTGTTGACGATGGCTTGCTCGTCGGTGGCGAGGGCGTAAAGGTCCACGACCATATCGTCTAGGCTGTTCATCAGTTCGTCCCAGCCATATTCGCCCGATTGGGTCACGGTGATGGTGAGCGTCCAGACCGTGCTGTCGTAATCCTCGTCCACGACAATCGCGGCAGCATATTTGTTCTGCACTCGGACGATCTCTTCATCGCTGACCACGTCGGCCGGAGATGGGTTGCCCGGCCATTCCACTGGCCCGTAGGGATACTTGATCTGAAACCCGCTGACGATATTCGTCCCGCCAGGGGTGATAAGTGGAATGGCATCCAACTCCGCCGGGGTCTTGTAAGTGTTCCAGGTGATCGATGGCATCCCCGTGGTGGCGTTGATGTCGATGTCCCAATCGTAGAGGGTGCCCGAATAGACGGCTGGGCCGACCTCCTCCGTGGCGCTGTTGAAGCCGTAAACGACGTATTCGATCTTGGTGTTCTGGTGCAGGTAAGTCTTCACCCCTGGATAGGGTGGATTCAGATAGTTCGTATCGGTGCCGAAGGGGACCAAGCCAATCATGCAGCCGCGCGCGCGGAGAATGCGGAACTGCCGATTACAACAACAACGACCAAAGCGGCCAGTGCTCATGGGTCATACATCTCCGAGCTGAGGAAGAGCGCCTTCTTGGAGTTGCCTTCTTCGTCGCACACGTCCCACTCCCGGAGTTTGATCAAGCGGCCGTCCGCATCAGGCAGCGCGAGGATGATGCGGCCGGCACCGGTCTGCACTACGTTGGTGTTGTTGACTACGACGATGTGAATCTCCTGATTCTCGGCGTCCTTGCGAATGACGGTCTTGTTGCTGCCAGTCTCGGCGGCCGCCACGGCCTGCACGCTCAGCTCCTCCTGTCCGTGGTTGGTATTTTCCTTGGGCGTCTGGTCGCCGAGCGTGACACTGCCACCGCCAGAATCCTGCCCCGTGACATAGCTGCTGGGACTATTCCAGACCTGCCGATTCCGGTTGAAGAGGAACAACTGAACCAGGTCGCCGGCGCCCAGATGTGTGGCCGGACCGAAATTGATCTTAGTGGTCCCGGTATCGAAGTCCTCCTCGATGGACATGATGAAGGCCCGCATGGTCGCCCACGCAGCTTTGCCCCCGGTGAGATTGAGGACCTTATCCATCCCCACGGCATGTGTGATTTCTTCCTCCACCAAAGTGTGGCTGCCCTCGTATTGCAGCACGGCCAGGGATTCATAGATGCTCTGTGCCAGGTTAGCCGGGATTGCCTCACCGGCTACGAACGCCTGCAGAGACGAATAGTCGTCCGTGACGGCGTTGGTGAGCACCACGTTTGCGGTGTATTCCTTCGTGACCGCTTTCTCCAATGTGGCCCCCTCGTCATTCACGCGCACGTAGGTGATCTTGGCGCGTACTTCCGCCTCCTGACCGACAACCGGGTCGCCATCCACAGTCATCCAGCTGGCGAGCGAACCTTTGATCAGCTCGTTCGGATAGTCTTCGAGGTTAATCGTGCTGCCACCGCCCTTGGTCTTTACGGTGGCTACGGCGATGGCGGTGATCGTGTATTTACTGTCTTGAAATTGCGGATGCTTCTTTTTCCACCAAGTGCCGCGATCCGCGAGGTCGGCGTCCACGGCGCCGAGGGCCTCGGTCACCAGGCTGCCGAAAACATCCGAGCGCTTGCTGCCGGCCAGATCAATCGTCTGCACGAGCGTGCGGCGCGCGAGCCCGGTGGCGTCCACCGGATAGACCTGCCAGTTGGGCGCCGTTTGCATCTGCTCGATCCACACGAAGCCGTTGTCCTCGTTGGTGCGTTTGAACTTGAGCGAGACGGCCGGCAGCTGCAGATCGGGACGCGGGGTGATCGCGGACGATTGGTGCCGCTCGCCATCGGCGAAGGGCAACGCCACGGCATCCAAGCTAGCGCGTTTCTCGATGTTCAGCGTCGCCGGCGCGGTCGTGTAATCGAACCACACCACGGCATCCGGCGAGCAGCGCAGGCAATTTTGAATCGCCTCGCTGCACATGATGTCCTTCACCTGATACGTGGGCACGTTCACCGCCGGCTCGATCTCACCGATCTGGAAGGGCGCACCCTGGGCGATGGCGTAGCCGAGGATAGCGGCGAGCTGCTCATAGGTGGACAGCTTCTCCTGCGTCTCCCAATCCTGAAACAAGATCAGCTCGCTGGTGTAAACATCGATCAAGGTTTCGGCCGTGCCACTCCACGTCTTGCGCTCCTGCTGGTAGCAGATGTGTTCGAGGTCATACCACGCGTTGGCGAAGTGAAGGCCGACCCGCTCACTGTCGGGCGTGCCAGTCAGCGGCGTGAGAATGCGCCGGCCGCGAAAGATCACTGTGCCTTCACTGAAGGAATCCGGCGAGCCATCCTCGGACTCGCGCCCCTCGCGAATGATGACCTGGGCTTCGAAGGGAATGATCTCGTCATCATCAATCGCGGCGGTGGCGAGGGTAACATGAAAGGTGTCCGCCGCCTGGTTGACCAGCGTGCGCACGGGTTGCTGGAAGCCCCAATCGGCCAGGCTCTTTTCCTCCCCATCGTATTCGAGCGTGAGGTAGGTCACGGGTTGCGACGGGTGTTGATCTGTCCCTTGATCTGGTTGGCTCTGGCCTCAGCCTGCGCCAGGGCAGCGGCGAACGCTGCCATCGTGTCGTTCTGGGCAGCCAGCGTGGCAATGATCTGCTGGGCAGTGGCGCCGTTAATCCCGGTCGCGTTCTGCGCCGCGGCCAGTGCTTTGCGGTCGTCAGCACTTGGCACTGCGCCCGCCTGGACGCGGTCGGCAGCCTCGGCGCCTTGCACAATGGCAACCTTGTGGCGCGTGCGCGGGCTGAGTTCATCGAACTCGACCTCGCGGGATTCCTGACCCTTGGGCCGGGCGCGCTTGATGCCCTCCTTCTCGGTTTCGACCTGACGAGTGACACCTTCAACGACCTCGACGGCCTGATCGGTCTTCTTCTGGGTTGCCTGCTTTTCCACGCGCCGGTTGATCTCGGGTGTCAGCTCGTCGGCTTCCTTGATCAGTCGCTCGCCTTCGGCCTTCTTAGCTCGCGCGGCAGCGCGCGCGGCGGCGTTCACCTGGAAGCTGCGATACTGATTCAGAATTTCTTGCTGACTGTTGATGATCTGATCTTCGCTGGCTTGGGCTTCCTCATGAGTAACGCCGCCATAGCGTAAATATAATTTTGCGTCCCGGATGCCGTTGAGCGGATTGAGGGAGCCGGCATCCTGCGCATCGGCGATCTGCTTCTTGTTCGCCCGCGCTTCTTTTATGGCGGCTTTTGCTTCTTCCGCCGCCTCTTTATATTGGTCGGCCAATGCCTGTTCAGCATCCTCGCTACTGACGCCGCCCGCTTCCTTGACCAAGTTCTCGCCAGCGGCCCGCCGGTCAGCTTGGGTTTTCTTCAGCTCTGCAATTCGTAGTTCCTCGGCGGCGCGTTCATCTGCTTCGTCGCCCGCTGGCGCTGCGATACCCAGCGCTTTGTTCAGTTCGGCATTCGCGGCGGTGATGCGCTTCGCCGCTTCCAGTGCGGCATCAATGCGAGCGATCTGGGCATCGAAAGTATTTTTGATCTGCGTATCAGCCTTGCCGATACCGGCGGCGTCTTCCGCCAATTTCTTAAGCGCCTTTCCGGCGCGCTCGATGCGGCCGATCTGGTCGTCCGACACATCCGGCATCTCAATGCCGCCCTGTAACCGGATAGCCTCAGTCACTCGTTCATTCCAAATGCCAAAAGCGGCCGCGATGCCGGCCACTGAAGCCGCGATGGGATTCAACACCAGGCGGCCGATCTGACCGAGAATCGGGAACTGAAACGCCAGACCCTTGGCTGCGTCCGTCAACTGCCGCTTAGAGTTGGCGGTCTGATCGGCGGCGCTGGCGGTTTCGTTCAGGGCGTCGGTGACTTCCTCCGTGACACTCTTGGTGGCATTCTCCGCCGCGATCTGCGCGTCGGCTTCATCGGTGAGTTGACGACGCCAGGCGATCTCACTGCGCAACCCTTCGAGCCGTTTGTCGCGCGCGGCTTCCTCGTCGCGATCCGCCATGACCTTGAGCGCGGCATTGTAGCGGGCAGAATCATCGGCGGGTGCCGTGGCCGACGCGGCGGCCGGAGAACCGGTTTGCGCGGTCTTGAATGATTCAATGCTGGCGCGGACGGCTTGCGCTCGCTGTTCCAGCGCGCTGTATTCCTGCCCCAGTGCCTTCGCTTTGCCGATGTTGACTTCCAGGGCACGCGCGGCCTGCTCGGCGCCCTGCAGTTCGGCGGGCGTGCGGATGGTAAAAACCAGATCAGGCATGGACCGTCAGTTCTTCTTTCCGCGCGGTTTGGTTGGTGTCGGCGCGGGCGCGGGCGTCGGCGCTGGCTCGGCCACGAGATCGTGCAGCTCGATCACGCCGTGACTCAGCGCCACGGCGAACAAGGTGGGATTGGTGGGATGCCAGGCAATCTGCTTCACCAGGCTCGGCCGGGCGCTTTGATAAACGACGCTGCCGCTCGTGCGATCCACGATCACGATGTTGCGATCCATATCGCCAATGCCGACCAGTTGACCGATACAGTTATAACCAATGGTCCAGACGCCAGAGGGAAACGAACGCGCGAGCCCGGCGTACTGCTGCAGATCACTGGCCGAGCAATAACGCACACACACGACGTGCTGCCCAGTGTTCGCCTGCGCGACGGCGAGTTCCGATCCGTGGACGGCCAGATCGGTGATGGCTTCGCTCGCGGCCATGCGGCTGCTCAGCACGTTACCGGTGATGGCGCTGCGTTTGTAGAGGATGCCGCCCGAGGGTTGGCCTTCGCCCACGTAAAGCACCTCGCCATCGGTCGAGAATGCGAGTCCATAAACAGCGCCGCTGGCGATGCGCGCCCAAAGCAAGGTGCCGTTGCTCGAGTAAACCGCGATCCGGGGAATCGCGAGCCCGCCTTCAAGTTTGGAACAACCCACCGCGATGCGCTCCGCACTCACGGCAATCTCAGTGATGCGACCAAACCCAGTGCTGATGCTGCCATCGAGCCAGAGGATCGCGCCGTCCGCGCGGCCGATGTAAGGTTGCCCGTTGCGACAGCGGCTCACCTCGATGCCGGCCGGGTGTTGGCCACCGATGAACGTGCGTTCGCCGGTGTTGGCGTTCCAGGATTTGGTAGTGTAATCGTAACCGCCGCTGATGAGCTGATCGGCGGAGAGCCAGCCCACGCAGGTGGCGTTGCTGTTCGCGGTGTGAATGAAGGTGCGGAGTTTCATGATTGGTCCCAGATGTATTTCTTGAAAGCCCAGACCACCACGCGCACGAACAGGTAATACCAAAGCGGGAACAGCGCGAAGATGGCGATGATGATCAGGTGCTTCACGGTTTGAGGAGATAGAGATCGGTACCGCCCACGGCCGTGCGCGGTTCGGTGAAGTTGGCGGTGCCGCTGAACTTGCCAGAGATGACCGGCTGATTCTTGGAGATCGCCACGCCCAGCGCCCGTTGGCCGGGGATAGACGTGCAGGCATAAAACGCCTGCATCATTAAGTCTCCGTTCGCGTCATAACCGAGGAGGTAGGAACTGGGAACGCTTGAGCCGGGCAAATACCCAACACCCGCGAACCACGAGTTCTCCGAAAGATCACTAGCCGTCGCCACGCCTTCACCCAACCCGGTCGCGATGGACCACAGATGCACACCGTTTGCACTCAGTCGGGCCGCAAACGAGTAAGGGAACATGTCAATTCTGGGCTCTGACATAATGGGAGGTCCACCCGCGATTGACATTGATCCGTAGAACGAACCGGAGAGGGAGATATCATCATTGGGAGCGGTTGATACCGCCAGCCCGCCGTAGTTGAAGCCGTTCAATGTCTGCCACGCGCCGAACTTGTGCGACCAGCGATGCGATCCAGCGCTGCTGAAGCTGGCCACGAACCCAGCATACTTCGAGGCCTCAGTCAGTAACCCGCCGCCGAAATCTATCGCGCTGTGAAAGCGGCCGGTGATGGCGATCCGATTCTGGTTATCCACGGCCACGCCAAACCCGACGCCGAAACCGGGGAACGCACGCGATGAGATGTGACTTCCGTTGGCGCCGTTGAACTTGGCGTAGAACGCTGAAGATCCGTTGGGAGTGCCGATGGTGGCGCCGCCGATGAAAGTCATTTGCCCGCAGTAGCCGGTAATGACCGGGTGGCCATCCGGTCCTAGCGCCACGGACTTGGCCGCGTTGCCAGTGCTAAAGCTCCCGGGCAAACCAATTGACCAACGGTGCGCTCCGGTATTGCCATCGTAGCTCGCCACAAAGGCGGCGTAGGCGGTCACGCTGATGTAGCCCGGGAGGTTGGTGCCTCCAAGGTTTTGCTGGCCGAGGTATTCACCGGCAACGAACACATTCCCATTGGCGTCGCAGACAAGGCCGTGCGGGCTCAGGGTCCCGAAAATAACTTTGTGCCAGAGCGCTGATCCAGTTGGAGAATACTTGCTCAAGCGCATGTTCCCGCCACCGACCACAGTCTGCCAGTTGGCCGCGACGAAAATATTTCCGGCACTGTCGGTGCCGATGGCTTCCGCGGAATCACCGCCGCTCGTGCCATCCGTGATTGTCCACGGCTGGAACTCAACGGGCGCAGACGCGCTAGGGAACGAGGCAAAGTTGGTTGGTGCGACCGGCAGCGGGGTTTCCGCGCCCAAGATGGCGCCAATCCGGTAAAACTCTGCCGGCTTGTCCTTTGGCGGACTCGGGTAACGATACGTCAAATGCAAGTATCCGCCGTTTGTGCGCCACACGTCCGTGACCGGCACAACACCGATCAGATAGAAATCAAAGAGATTGGTTGACCCTTCGAAGACATAGCCGGGCGTGCCGGCGCCATCGTGATCCCAATAGTAGAAGCCAGGCGGCTCAATCACGCTGGCGCTTTCAACGGCGTCTGCAGACGCCTTGAATGCCCGCTGCATCGTTGGCGGCTCGGGCGGTAATGGCGGCAGCGTCGGCCGCTTGGGCGCTACACAGCCCGCACACAGAGCGAGCAACAAAGAGAGCGCGAGGGTGAATTTCATTCGCGGGGCCTTTTGCACCGGCGCACGTCCTCAGTGCTTTTGTCGTTGTCGCGCGCGCTGAGGCCCATCAGTCCCGTGGCCAGCAGCGCGATGTGTGGAATCCAATAGCGGAACGCGATGGCATTGCGGTCCAGATTGTCCTTCACGCCGAAGCCGAAGCAGATGAGGCAGACGATTCCCAGGAGAGTAGTTTTCCAAGAGCGCATAGTGGTGTGTGGTTTGATTTACTTGCCGACCCAACCGGTGTTGCCGGAGCCAGATTCCTTGACGTAGAAAGTTGTGCCCGCGCCGCCACCGGTGCGGAGATAAATGGAGCCGACCGGCGCCGTCACGGCGCCCTCGGGAGAAGCGGAGCCCGTGCGGATCAACGTGGTGTCCAGCGCAACGCCGAGCCCGGAAGCCATCGTCAGTCCGCTGCTGTTGATGATTGCGCGATTATTATTGCCGTTGCCGAGATGAAGAGTGCCACTGGAGGACGGCGAGTTGAGCCAAAGCGAAAGGCTGCCGGACGCATTCCCGAAGAACATCAAGTAGTTGTTGCCGTCGGGAACGAGGCTGGTTGAACCACCCCATATCCCGCCGTAACCCGCGCTCGACGAGCCGAAGAACATCGACTCCGTGTCGCTCACCATCCGCAGCTTGTTCCCCGCCGTCGTGCCGTAGTTGCTCAACGTCAGGCTGCCTGGGCCAGAGCCGACGAGCGTGGTGGTGCCTTGAAAGAATGAGTTGCTGCCATAGAACTTGTATGGTGCACCCGGCAGTCCCCACGGTTTCGGTAGCGTGAACCAGTTAGCGTCGCTGAAGAAGTTCAATTGCCCGCCGTTGTTCGAGATCATCAGCATCGAGTGCGGTGAGTTGTCGGAGATGTGCAACACTTCGGCGTTAGCGTAGATGGTTGTTGAATCTGTATTATCATCACGATGTTTGAGCACCACGGCCGCCAAGGCGCCGCCGATGGTCGCATAGCTCGCCGTCTCCAGCGTGCCGCTCACCGTCAGATTGTTGGCAATGTTGGTTGCGCTGATGCCACCACCGGTAACCGTGATCCCCCTGGTGAATGTCTGCCGGTCACTGAACCGGTTGCTGGAATAAAGGGTGGCGTAAACCGAATCTGTCGCCGGCTCCTCCCAAACGCGCAGCAACATGCAATTCGTTTTGGGGACAGTCACAACAGTTGAGCCCGGTCCGGCTCCCAGACCTGCGCTCATGCTTGAACCCGACGCCGCCAGGTATTCACCCGCCCAAACATCGCGGATGGAAACCGGACGGGTGAAACCAAAGTCGCTCCACGTGATCGTGACCGCCACGTCCGTTATGTTCGTGTTCCAAAAGAGCACGGCCTTGTGGCCCAGCTCCGACAGCTGGCGCTGATAGACCGAGACGAGATTGGTTTTCGCAAACCAAGTTGCCTGGCGGCAAAGCGGGTCTTGATGAATATCCAGAACCTCACGATTGGTGAAGCACGGTAGCGTCGTCGCCGTCTCGTCGAACTGGAGGAGAATCGGCTGCACAAACATTGCGGCAGCGGACACCACGCTCCGCGTCGTCGGGTAGTCGAGATTGGCGTTGAGCGAAAGGTTGTCGCGGTACCGGCCCGGCTTCCCGTGATATTCATCGCCGGACATTTCTGAACCGGCTGATTCTATTCCTCCAGGAGTTATGAGGGTAGTTGTGTATTGAGCGTTGGTTGCCAAATGCAAGAACCGCTCAATTCGACCAACACTGTCTGTCCCATTGAACCACGGCCCATGCGGCGACTGCCACGAGTTCAGATAGCTTGGGGTGTAGCGCGTCACGTACTCCATGGACATGCAGAGCACAATCGGGCGCTGCACGTTCGGCCAGGAGAGCAGGTTGCCCCACTTGCGCATGGGTTGCTCAAGGTCTGAATACGTCGTTCCAGCCGAGCCTCCGCACGAGTCAACCTTCAGCAAGTCGAATCCCCAGCCCGCGATTTGGGCCACGTGTTGAGCCTCGTAGCTCCAAGAGCCGGTGGGTTGGTCGGAGCAAGTGTTCGGACCCCACGTCACGTAGCTGCCAGCCTTAAATCCCATCGCGTGCAGTTCGTTCACGTAGGACTGAATGCCGTTCGGGAAAACATCGGGACGAGGAACAAGCTCGTTATCTTCCCCGAGGCTTGGCATGGGCCACCACTCGTCCAGGCAGATGTAGTTCCAGCCGGCCTTCAACATGCCGTTCGTTTGCCAACGTTGAGCTACGGTAAGAATCCCGCTCGCCGTCAGATTGGTGGCCATGCCGAAGTAAGTGTTCCAACCCAGCCACGGCGTCGGTGCGCGCTTCTCCAATTTGAAATCTTCCGGCTTGTATTGGATCGCGGCGCCGAAACTGTTGGTGAGGCCGGCAACGCCGAGGGAAGTGCGCACCTGGTCGGCGGTGGCCTTGTTCATCACGTTGCTGCCGAACCAGCCGCTGGCGGGATAAATGGGCGCCGGCGCGTTGTGCGCGATGAGCAGCGTTCCGCAAATTGAGAGTAGGATTAAGAGTCGTTTCATGGTGTTTGAATTGGTCGTTACTGCCAGCCGGTGTTGCCGCCATCCCCGGTCTTGATGAACTGCCGGATGAAGGTGCCGGCCACGATCTGGTTGTAGAGACTGCCCTCGGGCGCCGTGACGCTGCCCTCGGGATCGGCACTGCCACTGATGATCAATGCGCCGCTAGGCAGTTCGGCGACATCGCTCGAGACCAGGTCATCAATCGGGTAGGTGTCGTCGCCGGCTGGCACGGCGATGGTGAACTGCGTGGAGAGTCCGCCGCCGATGATGAAGACGGTGTAGTTGCCCGCCGCGAGCTGCAGTTCGAACGTGCCGTCGTCCTCGTTCTGGATGACGATCTTGCTGTTCGCCTGGATGACGCCGCCGCTGAATTGCGGCGTGCTGCGCGAGGTGAAGGCGAGCCGCGCCGCGAGCACCGCGCCTTGCGAATTCTGGATGGTGCCGGTGATGGTGGTCATATCATTCCCAGCCTTCGTTGTCGTCGCCCGCGACCTTGATCCATTTGCGAACGAAATTGCCGGCCACGATCTGCACGTAGATGCTGCCGACCTCAGCGGTGTAAGCGCCGTTCGGATCACTGCTGCCGTGGAGGAGTTTGATCATGGGTTATTGCCAGCCGGTGTTGCCGGCGCCGCTGCACTTGATCCACTCGGCGATGAACACGCCGCCATCGATCTGGTTGTAGATGCTGCCCACGGCGGCCGTCACCACGCCTTCGGGTTCGCCTTCCCCGGTATAAATTCCGAGCGCGCCGGGCTCGGCGGGAAGCTCGCCTTCGGGCACGCCATCGCGATAGATGCGCAGCGCGACCCAGCCGAACGTGTAATCGCCAAAGCTGAACACGATCACGAAGTCTTCGAAGAGTCGGCCCTCGCTGATGGCCAGTTCCATGTCTTCCGCTGGGAACGTGAGTTCGCAACTCTGGTGCGTGCCGGCGGTCCATTGTTCCTGGGTGATGGTGTTGTAGGTGGCGGTGGTCACCTCGGCATAGGCGGCGCCAGTGAAGGTATCCGCGAGCAACGTGGCTTTTACCTCCGAGATGCCGGTGCTGGGAATGATGCTGCCATCACGGCGCATCAGGCATTGGAGCTTGAGCGGATTGCCGGCAAAGTGGTCCACGCCGCCGCCCCGGCCGTATTCCCGGCCAGTGCTGGTGACATCGCGTTCTTCAATCTCGACGCGGGCTATGCGTTGCAAGGCCATATCAGGTGGGTTGCTGTTTCAGGATCGCGCCGGCGTTGATCGTGTAGGTGTATTTGTGCGCGAGGCCGACGACTTCGTTGAGGTCGGTGACTTCGATCACGGCGTTGTCCAGGAAACGCACGAGCGAGCGCATCCGGCTCTTCATTTCGAAGCGCACGTAGCCCACGCCATCGAGTTCCACTTCCTGGTCGAGCGCAAAGGCCATGGCCTCCTCCGCATCGGCAAACGGCCGGCCGTTGAAATCCTCCGCGCGCGTGACCTCGAAGCTGAAGATGTTCCGGCGGTTGCCCCGCCAGAACACCTTGGCGTAATCGGCGCGGAAGAGGTCCACCACATCGAGCAGGCGGCGGTTGTTGAGCCGCAGGTTGTGCTCAGCCAGGTCCAACGACGAATCGCACAACACGCGGGTGCGTCGCGAGCCGCCGGTGTCCGTGATGAACTCGACTTTGAACACAGATTAAAGGCGGATTAAGAATCGTAGAGCGCGCGGATTTTGATCGTGCCCGCCGGGCCACTGCTGACGGAGTTTGCGCCAATGGAAATGGCGGACACGTTGGCACTCAACGCCGTGAGTCGCGTGAGCTGGTTGGCTACCAGCACCGGCGCGGAATCGCTTCCGGTGAATGTCACTGTGCAGGGCACGTCCGCGAGCAGCATGATGCACTTGAGGCCGGCCGTGGGCAGCGTGGCGGTCACGGCGTTGGCGCTCTGGCCATTGGCCGGAACGGTTTCATCAATCACGAGTGCGGCGCGGCCTTCGTATTCTGTTCCGCTGTCCTGGATCACGCCTTCCGGCGTCTGCAAACTTTGGGTGAAGTAATATTTCATGGGGTGCGTTTGGTTGAATGATTGGGTTCAAGGCAGAACTTCGAAGAGCGCGCCTGGGCTGCCGGCGCTGAACGTGCGCGTGGCCATCCACGCCACATCGCCGATGCGGATTTGTTCCGTGCCCCAGCGTTCGACCTGGTCCACCAGGATCGCGTTCTTGAGCGTGAAGTAATCAGTGCCGTCGTCGCCGGTGATGGTGAAGTCCGCGCCGTTGGCCTGGCGCGTCTTGCCGCGCCCGGCGCCCGCGCCCTGGATTTCCATGGCTTCGAGAATCTGTTGGCGCGTCGGCCCGAGCGGCGAACACCGCACGCGCGCCTGCACCGTGTCCACCCGGCGGTTGATCATCCCGCGGCGATCCGTCATGTCATCCGCGAAGGTGATGTTGAACTCGACGTTGAAGCCATCAATCGTGTCCGTGTCCTGGAAGCCGGTCTTCGCGCCCCAGTTGGAGGTGTAGGGCTGCGTGATGATGCCCGCTGGGGTGAAGCTCACATCCGCCATCGAGCCGCCGCTGCCGGCCTGCGTGATGAGCGAGTTCGCGGCATCCCATTCATCCAGCGCGCCGGACGTGTGCCCGCGCACGCACAGGAACGTGGCCGGGCCGATGAGCGTTTCAATGCTGCTGAAGCGCAGGTTCGGCATCGTCTCCAGCGCCGCCGCCTTGAAGGTGGTGAGGCTCGCATCCGCGCCGTGAATCACCAGCGGCTTGTCGGTGTCGCTGAGGATGCCCGCGCCCTTGGTGAAGTTGCCGTAAGGGAAGAGCATCGCGGCGATGGCCTCCGAGAGCCGGCCATCGGGCGTGATGTTCACGCGGTAGTAATACTCGCGCTGGCGCTGGTCCAGTTCGCCGTGGCCGTCGGTACCGACCGCGAACATCTCGCTCACGGGCCGCGCCTCGATAAAAGTTTTGAGTTTGGAGTAGAGACTCACCGAGTCAAAGACCAGGCGGCCCGGAGTTTTTTTGATGTCAGATCGGAGCATAGGTTTGAGTGGTTAAGCGGCGGTGTAAGTGCCTTTCGCAAGTTCGCTGTTCAAATAGCCGGCCAGGAAAGCGCGCGCTTTGATCGTCATCGTGCCGGCGATGGCAATCGCCTCCGTGTAGAGCGTGCCGTTGCGCGGACTGGGGTTGGTGCCATCCGTGGTGTAGAAGATGGCGGCGCCAATCGTGGCGCAGGTGAGGTCAACGAGGTCCATGTGTTCCTCAAGCGCGGGCGTGGCCACTTGCGGCAACGCGCCCACGAAGCCGCCCTTGGTGGCAAAGCTGTTGTTGAAAATGTTCAGCTTGTCGTCGGCAATCTGTTCGATGCCAGGCGCGACGGGATTCACGGCGTTGCTCCAGCCATCGGGCGTCCAGTTCTTCAGCGCCTTGTGAATCTCCTCGCAGATTTCGAACGGCTCGGGATGGTCGCCCTTGAGGGTTGGGTTCTGGAACACGCCCACGATCAGGCGCACGTCGTCGAAGTAAACGCCGTGCACATTCGGGTGGTTGTCATCCGCGCCAATGACCTTGGGCGCGATGAGCGTCTTGAGTTTGGCAATGTTCGCCTGGATCGAAGCGACGATGTTCTTGCGCGGATCCACGAGCACGGGCAGCTCGTCGAAAAACGGGATGGCCTCCAGGCGATCCTTCACCAGCAGCTCGAGCTGCAGCAACGCGGAACTCACGAAGCACCTCCGCGTTGGTGGAAACGTTCCGCGATGCCGGTGGCCGTCTCCATCGCCGTAGCGGTGATTGACTGTTCGCTGGGAATCACGGCCGGGTTCGCCGTCTGCGTGACGCTCTTGACCAGCCAGAACATGACGCCACTTCGCTCCGCGCCTTGCTTCACCTGGCGCGAGCCGTCCTTGCGTTGCTTGCCAAACGAGACATCGACCGAATCATTCTCCATCAAGGCCGCGTGGCCTTGCCGGAAAAACACGAAGTGCAAACCGCTGAACTCGCCAGCGCGTTTGCCGTAAGCCTCGGCGCGCGCGGGAATCGTGAGCCAGGCTTTGTTGACCGGACGAATCTCGCCACCTTCGAGCCGTTGCCGGACGCCTTGCTGATCGACGTTGATGTTGATCGCCTCGGCCGCAACGTCGTAATTCGTAGAGCGCGCGGCGCGGGCCCAAAAGTTTGTGGTGGGCCAGCCCTGTTTGTTATCGGGCAACGACCGGAAATTCTGTTGGAACAACTCCACCACGGCGGCACCGATCGCTGGCCGCACGGACTGCGCCAGCAGCCCCAGCCCTTGCAGGATCGGCGTCACTTCGTCGCGGATGTCAACCGTGGTGGCCATTACGCAGCCTCCTTGAAGAGTTGCGAGAGATCGTCGGGCAGGATGCTCGTGACCTTCGTGTTGATGTCCACCAGGCCGAGGTCGCGCGCTTCGTTGTAACTCACGTTGCGCGTCCACATGCCGGAGTTGAACGCGAACGGCGGATACGGATTGCCAAGCGTATCGGTGTAGCCGCCTTCGCCATCGCCGAGCGCTTGCCAGATCGGTGAATCCTTGCGCGCCACCATGCGGCCGGTTTGATCCAGCACGCGCGCGGCATCCACGTCGCCCGTCACTTGCGCGGCGATCCGCCAGCGGGCCGCCCAATCGCGCTGCTGCTTCTTGCCTTCGAGCCGGTAGAGTTCCCACGCGGGAAACGCTTCGAGCACGGCCGGATCATTCGACTGCACCGCAAAGCCCGCACCCTGGCTCAGCTCGACATTGGTCTTGATGACGAGATTGATGCGCGCGTCGCTGCTGAGGTCCTGCAGACCGCCTGAACCATCACTGCGGAGCAATTGCTTGATCTGCGTGCGCACCGTGGCGGGGTCGAGCCCCACCGTCACATTGCCCGAGGGATTCTCCGGCGTGACGCGATCCGCGCGCTGTTCGGTCCTCGGTTCGAGAATGCTGCCGATCTTTTCCTTGTAGGCATCGAGCACATCCGTGAGCAGCGTCTTCGCGCTCGTGAAATTGGCGCGATGAAATCCCGCACCGAGCTGGCGGAGGCCGGCGCTGTTGAGATTGGTCGGCAGCGGTTTGCGGCGCGCCAGACTGCGCACGGCGCTTTCAAACGATCTTAATGGAGCGAGAGTGGCCATTTAACTGGTACCGAGTTGCCCGAAAGGGTGCGAGGTGGGATCGCTCAACAACTTGGCCGCGCCGCCAGCTTCCACATCCGGCTCGACGGGCGTGTCCGGCTGGTTCACGACGAGCTTGCACGCGGCGACTTCACCGAGTTGCTTGCGGCGCCAGTCCAGGTTGTGGCGTTCGTCTTCGGTGAGCGGCTGCTCGATGGCGTTCTTGAGCCGCGCAATGATCAGGTCCACACACAGGTCGCGGAGGTTCTCCGGGATCTTCGTGGGGTCTTCATCCACGCGATTCGTCGCGCAGCTGGCGACCGCGTTGCGCACTTCATTGACGACGCCCTGGATGATGCCCTCGGCGCGGTCCGGTTGCCCTTCGCCGAGCGCCTCGGAGGAACACGCCTCGACGAGCGCGGCGATCTTCGACTCGTTCAGCGTGTCAATCGTGATGTAGAGCCAGCTCATGTTCGTTGTCGGTTCACGGCTGCGCGCCACCGGAGCGGCGCGCAGTTGGTGAAACGGCTTACGAGTATTGCGTGGTGATGAGTGTGCCGGCGGTGGAGTCCACGATCTTCTCGGTCGTGTTCTGGCGCACGCGCACGATGTTGCCGCGACGTTTCTCCTCGCGGTAACTCTCGGTCACGAACAGGCCGCCTTCGGCGTTCCAGTAGAACGTGAAGCCCGCGCCGCCATCCTTGGCATCGAGCGCGTTCTGGTTCGACTTGCCGACCCACACGTAGGTGTTGCCCCACACGTTGGCGGCGGAGTGGGCCTGGCCCTTCTTGGCGCTGTTGTAACGCGCCTTGCCCACGAGCACCTGACGGATGCCTTCATCAGCAAACGCCTGGGCGAGGGACGAGCCCGTGACCTCCGAACCTTTGCCGAGCGAGCCGGCGACGAAGTTCTGAACGAGCGTGCCACGGCGGATGCGGTTATACACCGTGGAGCTGAGCACGATGGTGTCGGGATTCGTGCCGTTGTTGCGCACGCGTTCAATCGCGGCGAGCACGTCGGCCACGAAACTGATCGTGGCGATGTTCGCCTCGGTGTAAGCCACCGCGCTGTTGGTACCGGCGCCGAACGTGGTGGCGTTGATGAGCGCCGCCGCCGCGCGAACCTCGTGCGCGAGCATCATCTGCCGCAACACGAGCCGGGCGGCCGTGAGTTCCAGGTTGAACCAGCGGGCCACGTCGCGGGCCTGCGCGTCGTCCACGCGTTCTTCGAGACCGCGATCCACGCAGTCATACGTGTCCGTGGTCCATTGGCGCGTGACTTCGCCGTAGCTGCCATCCGTGCTGCGTTCCGTGGCGGAAGCGGTGAGCAGTTCACCGGCCGCGATTTGCAGCTTGGGATACGTGCCGGACTTGGCATCCACGCCGAGCGGCGGCAGCGCCCGCGTGCCGATGAAGAAATCATCGGCCATCTGGGCTTCCTCAACCTTCAGGTTGAGATCTGCCCGGATCGTGGCGCCGGAACTCGGAGTGGCAGTGTTAGCCAGGGCGAGTTCGCCCGGGCCGAGTGCGAACTTGGAGCCGATGACGGCAGCCGCCACGGCCAAGCGCATTGAGAGATTCGGAATCTTTTTCATTTGTGGTTTTCGATTCGGTGTTGTGATTGCTGGTGAGTTGCGGTTTCGGTTAGGCGCCGAGGAACCAAGGAGCGCACTCGATCAAGTCGTCCTGGGCGGTGGCCGCTTCGAGCGCCACAAGTGGGATCGTGGTGGTGCCGGCGTCGTCCACACGACCGGCGGCAGCGGGATACAGGATGGCGCCACGGGTGATGCCCGCGTGCGCGCACATCATGAATGTGCCGGGCGCGTTGAATAACTTGACCGTCCCGTAGCCACTGGCGGCGACGGCCTCGACAGTGACGCCGATGGCCCCAACTGCAGCACCGGCCGCAGAGATGAGGCCGTTGGCGTCCACCGTGACGCGGATGCCGATGGCAATCGCGGCGGCCGTCGCCTGGAACGTGCGATAGCCGGAACTGTTGGCGGTGGTATTGGCCAGCGCGACAGGCAGCTGGGCGTTGAACGGCGCGGGCGCCGCGAATACCTGCCGACAGAAGGTCAGCAGTGAGGCGATCAGCATAATCACCGCGAGTTTGAGATGTGCGAAACGTTTCTTCATGGTCGTTTGAATTATTGGTTGCGGTTGCGAACGTTGATACGGACTGGGATTACAGCGCGCCCCCTTCCTTGCGGTAGGCTTCGTAAAGCGCGGGTTGTTCCTTCATCACCAGGTCGAGCGCCTGCGATTTGGTTTTGCCGGCCTTGGTGTGGACTTCCATCGCGTTGCCGCGCGCGCGGCTGGCCGAGGTGGCGTTCGCCGCTTGCTTGCGTTCCGTGCCGGTGATGGTCACGAACTTCGCCGCGCGCTCGTCGAGCTTCTTCAGGTCGGCATCGAGCGTCTTGGAATTTTCCAGCGCGGTGACTTCGTTGGCGCGATCCGCCAGCGCCGCCTTGCCCTGCGTGATGGCGAGGTCCACGCGGGCTTCGATGAACTGCTTGCGCGTGTTCGTGGTTTCCGTCTGCGCATTGGCGAGGGCCGTGATGGCATCGTCCGCGCGTTTCTTCTGCGCATCGCGCTCGCTTGTCAACGTGGTGACGGAGGCGGTGAGCGTGTTCTTGTCGTTGCCCAGCGCGGTCACGCTGGCGGCGCGGGTGTTCCATTCCTTGTTGAAGGCGTCGAACACGGCTTGTTCAGTGGCATCGTTTGCCAGGGCAATGCCCTGTGCCGCGAGCCACCCGATGATTAACGTTTTCATTTGGTCGTTCTGCGTTTTGGTTTCGTTGCTCGCGGCGGGTTTGTTCGCACTGGCATTTGCCAGGGAGTCCACGCCGGAAATGTTGGGAGTCGGAGTGAGACCGACACTGGCGAGTGCAAAGGGCCGGACCTCGATCCAACCGCCATCGCGCACGACGCCAGTCTTCTTCAGGAGGAAAAGGGCGCTGGGATACTTGCAGCCGTCATTCTCGATGGCCACGGCGCCCGCCGGCGCGAGCAGCGGCCGGAACTCCAGCCCGCGCGCCGTCTTGCGGCAGCCATCATTCACGCCGAGCGGCGTGAGGTCCTGGTTGCCGATGGCCACGGACTCGGGCGCGTACTGTTTGAGATCGGGATGATCGCGATAGATCGGCCGCTTGATCAGCGCGCGCTTGATCTTGGAAAAGAGATTCGTGCCCTTCTCATTGGCGACGACGGCATCCACGGCCGTCTCATCCAACACCTGCACGTAACGCTCGGTGACCACCTGCCCGTTGACGTTAGCCAGGCGTTCTTTCCGGTGCTCACCGAACGGTGCGAGCAAGGCCCAGCCGTCGTTGTCCAGGGCGAGTTCGTTTTCCAACGCCACGAAGTCGGCGACATCGTGCGCTTCCATGGAATTGGCGAGCGCCACGATTTCAGCCAGGCGTTGCGGCAATGGTGAACCGACAATGATTACGAGATTTTTCATGCGACAGGTTTCTTTCCTTCCAGCCCGGCGAGGAACGCGGGCGCGGTGATGGCTTCGAGCGCTTTCTGCACGCGAGCGGAATCGGCCTCGGCAATGGCGGTGAAGCGGTCGATCTGGCGGTTGAAGTTTTCCAATGCGGCGAGCATCTGCGCGTCGTCCTTGATCTGGCTGATGCGATTCAACACCTCGATCACCGGGCTGACGGATTCACCGAGGGCAACGCGCAATTGATCGACGGCCGCATTCGCGAGCGCGGTTTCTGTTTGAGTCGTTGGCAGGACTTCTTGCTGGATCGTGATCGGCGCGCGGGCGCCGCCCTGCTTCTTCCACTCGCGCTCGACATCCTTGTTGATCGGCGGCAGGCCTTGTTTCTTGCGGAAGTGTTCTTCGTCGTCGCGATTGGGAGTGAGAACACCAGCTCGCACAGCGATCCCGTAGGCGTCCACTTCCAGCTTCGCGTCCGACTGTTCGGGCGGCCGGATGCAAATCCACGCCTTGGGCGCCCGATTGAACGCGTAGGCAATCAACGGTTCATCGATGCGGGCGTTGAGAATGTCGGTCGCCCATTGGCCACCGTCTTCGAGCACGATCCGCTTCTCGCTCTCCTGGGGATTCGCGCCGGCCACGTCGCCGCCTTCGCGCGATTGCGTGGAGAGATCGCCGCCCCGGAAGCAACGCGCATAAACACGGTCCGCTCGTTCAATGAGTTCGTTGAACGGCAACGTGCCGCTACCACCCTTGCTGGCTTCGACCAGGTTGATCTTGTGGTTGCCGAGCCCACTGGTCTGAATAATCCAGCCGTTGACGAACGCCTGGAGCGCGGCTTCGAAGTCATTCCACTCGGCGGAATCTTTCGCCGCCGAGGTCTCGCCGTGAATTCCCGGCAGGCCAAACCGTTTGGCGAAGAACATCCAGTCCGCCAGCGGACCCCACTTGGTGAAGTAGGCCACCGAGCACGGCCGCATCATCCCGCGACCGACAGCTGGCAGCCAGCGGAGCGACTCCAACGTCTCACCATAGATGTCTGCCTCGCCCTTCAGATACTCGAGCCGGCCACGGCGAGCGCCAAAGAACCAGACCGGGCAATGCCGGAATTCCGCGGTGACCTGTTTCTTGCCGGCGTCATTCACGCGCAGCAACATTTCGTGGACGGAATAGCGGAACGCATGCGCCGTCATCATCTGGCGCAACAGGAGATTGAGGCCGCCGGTCTCGTCGCCTTCCAGCACGCTCGTCGCCGTCAGGTGCGTGTAGAAATATTTGAGGAACTCGTAATCCTGGTCGGCTTCGGGCGATTCATCCTCGCGCTCGATGTCCCAGGGCAACCGGGCAATATCGGAGAACAGCTTCTCCCCAGGCACAGCCAGATCGCCGTCGCGCTCCCACATGATCTCCCAGGTGCGGGCCATCATCTTGAGTTCGCCGATCCGGAAGTTGTTCAGCTGCGCCGCGAGCAGCGGCATGGAGAGTTCCGGCAGCGGGGAGTAGCGCTGCATGATGGCGCGCTCGACCCGCTCCGGAGAGATCACGCTGACGCCGTCCTTGGGGTTGGCTTCAGGCATGAGCCACCTCCGCAGGATCAAACCATTTCAATTGAGCCGATTCGGCCAGTTTGATGACCGACCAAACCGCTCTTAAAAACGATTTAATGGCTCGCTGTGGCGTTGACCGACCCGTGGACCGGGCTTCGCACGTCCCAAATTGCCCTGAGGCAACGTAGCGCGTCCGTCCGGTCGTCTGGAAAGAAGCCAAACCGGTCCGCGACCGGCGTGCGTCGGTCGAGGACGCACGGGAACATCGGACGGCAAACCGGTTTGGAAAATTGGTGCTCACTTGGTGATGATGAGTTCCCCGAACCGTTGGTCGCCGTGCGTCCGATGGTTGACGCTCCGGTTCTGCGTGGAGACGGCTTCGATCTGGCAACCGGCGAAGAGCTGCCGGTTGAGTTCGCAATCGTCGAGCGTGACGATCCATTTGCCTTTGAGCCGCCGGACATCCCGTGCGAACTCACGCAGCTGCTTCTCAGTCCAGCCTTCGTAGGCGTCGATCTTCGACTTGAAGTAAGGCGGATCGCAGAAGAAGAACGTCTCGGGTGAATCGTAGTTCGCGAAACACCGTTGCCAGGGGAGGTTCTCGACGACGACATTGTCGAGCCGTTCATGAAACTGGGTCAGCAGTTTTCCAACGCCTTTGCGCGAGAACGCGACGCCACCGCCGCCGGTCTTTGCGACGCCGAAGCTATGCATGTTCCCACCGAACGAAATCCGGTTACGCAGAAGGAAGCGGGCAGCGCGCTCAAGATCGGTGAGACCAGGTTGCTTGGTGAACGCATGGAACAACTGGCGCGAACTAACGAGCATCTCGATCTGTCGATGCAATTCGGGGAGGTGCTTTTGCGCTGCCAAATAGAGTGAGATCAGCTCGCCGTTGATGTCGTTGATGATTTCAACCTCGCTGCGTGGCTTCGCGAGCGTGAACGCCAGCCCGCCACCGAATACTTCGCACGAGCAGACATGCGGAGGAATCATCGGTAGAAGTTTTTTCAACATGCGCGTCTTGCCACCGGGCCAGCGGAGAATGGGTTTGGTTTTCACAGCGGGATGCTCCTTCCGTTCGACCAGAGATCAGGACGCCGCGCCGCCACCGACCGGAAGGAGAAGGGTTCGACCTTGTTGACCGTGGCCACGGTGGACGCCAGCCGGGCATAGACCTTCGCCAATCCGAGATGGTTCTCGACCTGGTCAACCCAGTCTTCAGCGCCGGTCTGGACGTTGCGCTCCTTGCGCAGGTTCATCAGATGGCTATCGAGCACCGCCTGGCTGACGCCGCTGCCGATGCAGTTCTGGGGCAGCCGGGCGCGCGGCAAGGTCCGCAACACTCCCGGTGCGATCATGTCCAGCACGCCTTCAGCCGGCGTGAGGAAGTCGTTCACGGCCGCCTGAATGCTTTCGCCCCGGTTGCATTTGATCAGCGGGAAGATTCGCCCTTCCTGAGTGAAGCCGATGGACTGCTCGACGCCCTTGGACTCGCCGGCCACGAACATCACGGCCGCGCCGCGCAACCCGTGCCACTTCGCCCGCTCGCCGTCCCAACGCAACTTGCCGATGTTGAGATGCGACTTGAGCAGCTCGCTGCGTGGCATCTGCGGCGGGGTGTAATCCTCCAGCCCGTTGAGCGAGAGCACGAGGCGCTTGGTCAGATCAGGTTCACCGCCGGCATCAAAGAACGCGCACGAGATACCCAGCACTTGCATGAGCAAGGGCACGCGCGTTGGCGCGCTGCCGCTGCCGATTAGTTCGGACCAGACAAGGGCGCTGGTCGTCTTGTCCACGATCTCGTCGCACCAGAACCAGCAGCGTGGGCCCATATCCATTCCGGCCACGCGCGTGGGCGACATCGCCGCCAGACCAATCGGCGAGAGCGACATGTTGAAGGGGTGCTGCTCTGTGACGCTGCCGTAACCGAGCGCGCGACAGTCATCCAAAACTTTCTGCACGATGGGCTGCGCTGAGCCGGCGTTCGGGATCGCCACGCGGTCGCAGTAGAACGCGACCATCGCCCCGCCGGTCGGGTCTTCCATGGCCGCATACCAGGCGCCCACGAATTCCTGCAAGGTGACCGCGCTGATGTTCAGCTGCGACACGCGCACGCTGATGTGCGCGTCTTTGATCCGGTGCGGGTTCTTGGCGATGTAACGGCCGGCATCGCGATCAATCTCCGCGCCGCATTCCGGACACGCACAATAGTAATGCCCGTTGCGGTCGTGACCGTCCTCGGCTTTGATCGGCACACCGTCCTTGCGAATGATCTGCGGAAAGTTTTCTTCCAGATTCCAGGACTTGCCACAGCCGACGCATTCATACATCCGCACGTGGAAGCTGCCGGCCTTCACGCGGGCGTTCTGGCCCGCACCGGCGATGCGTTGCGTACCAATCTCCAGTTTGAATTGGAGCGGCGAACCGGTCATACGGCCGTCCACATAACCGAGATTCTTCGCGGGGATGTCATCCACTTCATCGAGGGCCGCGGCGTCGAGTGAGATGGTCGTCGGCGGTTTCTGCATGCCGCAGAAATGGCCGAACGCTTTGCGCTGGCCATCGCTCGCCTGGTAACTGTTCTTGCGATTGACCGTCTTGCCGCTGGCGTTCTCCGCTTTGCCGACCGAGACCATTTCCGCCATCCAGGGATTCTGATCGAGCACGTCCGGCCGGAACTTGGTGTCCACGATCTTGGCGAGCAGTTCCTGATCGGGCGTGTAGTAACCAAAGTTGACGAACTCGATGAACGTGGCGTAGCCCTGGAAGTTGAGGACCAGGACCGTCTTGCCGAACTGCGCGCCACCACCGACCGACAGCGTTGCGCCCTTGAGCTTGCCGGGCGCGAAGGTCACGCCGTCGATCTCCACGGTTTCTTTGCGCAGACAATTCGTGACGACCTTATCAATGATGTCCGCAATAAATTCGAGCGGCACGCGCCCAACGAAACTGAACTTCCCATACGCACCGCCGCGCAACGGCACGCGCGCGTGGTTCGCCAGGTATTCGGTGAAGCTGGCGACTTGCGGCGCGTTGGACTTGCTGCCCAGCGCGGCCTCGCCGATCTCCTCAATGGAACGTGAGCGCTTCACTTGTTGGACTTGGCCTTTTTCAGCGCGGCAAACGCGGCCTTGAAGAGTTCCTGCACCTCGGGATACGCCTTCGATTGTTCGAGACAGAGTTCCAGCGCCTTCTGCTGCTCGGCCTTCTTCGACTCCGCAAATTTCTCCCGGTCGAACTCCAGCGCCTGCTTCTTCAACGTGAGCTGCTGGGCAAAGAACCATTGCTTCGGGTCCTGTTGCTCCATGGCCATGGCCGTGAAGAATTCCTGGCCGACCGCTTGAATCTGTTCGGGCAACAGATCGGGTCGCTGCAATTGCAACTTCTCCAACATCACCTCCACCGTGGATTCGTTGCGCTTGAGCTGGAGCCGTAGCGCATGCCAGGACAAGAAGGCAGAGAGCGACGCCTCCGAAGTTTTGATGCCATCGGCTGCGAGCCATTCGCGCGTCTCTTTCAACGACTTGTCCCGGGCATAATCTGTGATTGCCGCTTGCCGCTCTTCGGGCAGGGTTTTCAGCACAGAATCGGCTCGGGGCTTTTGGGTCGCGCTCATTCATCGGTCCACGTGGTTGATGCCATCCTCCGTGATGCGCCAGGCGCGGTTCGCTTTGTTGACGTTCTTCAACACTTCTTCGACGAGCCGCTTGTTGGTGAGATACTCGATGCGATCCGCGACGGTGCTCGCGAATTGATCCTCCGACTTGAAGTGGCTGCTGGTGAAACCAAACTGCGGCAACAGATGGCAGATGGCCGTGACGCCGAGCCCGTAGCGCGAGCGGTTCGCATCCAGCAACCGCAGGATGGCGAGATCGAAAAGTTCCTGTTGCTGGGCGTTCATGCGCGGGGCATCCGGGTGAGCAGGACCTTGATGTCGGTTTCGATGCTGGTGAGGCGTTGGTTCTGGATGATGTTCGTGGCCTTGAGCGCGCTGGTGTCGCTGCCGATGTCATCCACGTGCTTCTTCAGTTCGGCCATGTCCTCGCGGCGTTCTTCGCGCAATACCCTGATCTCATCCGCGACCTTGCTGCCCGCGCCACGCTCCACGCCGCCGATCTTGCTGAAGATGTTCTCGTGCTCTTTCTGGTTCTGCGCGACGTGGCGCTCGAATTCATCCTTGCGGGTGAATTTCTCCGCCGTCTCGCGCGCCACATCGCCCGGGGCAGGTTTGTCTTTGACCCGATCCACGAGCTTGAGCACGCCGTTGGCGAGCACGACCACGAACGCGAGGCACGCCAGCCAGGCGGCGATCTCAACCGGAGGAGTGGCGTTGGCGAAGAGCATGGGGTGAATCAGCCAGCGGTGTCGGGACGTTCGATTGTGAACGCGGCGTCGCCTTGCGCTCGCAAGGCGGTGTAGCGGTCACGCACGGATTGTTGTTGCTCGACGCTGATCTGGCCGGCGAGTTGCATTTGCTGGATGCGGGGGAGCAGTTGCTCGAGCAGGGCCAGCGCCGCGTTGGCGAGAAGGATTTCGTTCATATCAATTTCCGGAGTTGGCCTGGTTCATATATTTGGTGGATTCAGTGAGGGCGGCCCGGATGACCTTGAGCGCGGTGTTCAGGGCGGCGGCATTCTCCTGGCTGGGATCGAGCTTGTAGGCATCGTGCAGCGCGTAAGCGGTCTTGAACCATTGCTGCCAGTTGGCCTCGATGTGTTTTGCGGATTGGTGAATCGCCGGCCAACGAGCCAGCGCAGCTTCGTTGTCCCGCTCCCATTCCAGGTAAGTCTTCAGCAAGCCGTAGCTGGTGACCGTGGTGAGTTCGGATTGGTAGAGCAGTTGATCGCCGCGATACACCCCGGACTTGTCGAGCGTGCCGCAACCAGGCGAACTCAATAGGAGGAAGCTCAACGCGCCGAGCGCAATGATGGTCGGCACAATGCCAGCGCTTGCGCGCTTGCGCTTTTCGATGACCGACCAGATCGCGCCGACGAGCGAGATCAATGCGCCAATGATGGCAGTGGCGTCCGCTTCATCGGCCAGGCCCTTGGTAACCGCCGCCCCGCCGCCAAAAGTGAGAATGTGCCGAAGCAGCCCGAGAATGGTTTCTTTGTTCATAGGTCAGAAGGGTTGCCGGCCGGCGACAGTCGGGCACGGGACGCAGGAGGAACTCTGCGCCCGCAAATGACCGCGCCGGCCGGCAGAGCCGGTCAGTGTTTCATGGAAGGTTTGGTTTTCCCCAATGCGGAGCATTGCGGGGACATCAAACCACGGCCGCATGGAAAGTCCCGTTACCGGGAAACGCGGGTGAAGGTTTGTGAGAAATTCTTTCTGCAGCGCCGCGAGCGCAAACAAAAAGGACACCGAGCTTGCCGCCCGATGTCCGCGGGGACTAAATCATGAGAGGCATCCGCGTGTCACGAACTTTTTGTAAGCAAGAATCGGCGACGCTGCGCCTTGACTTGAGCGGATCAATTCCCTAGTGAGGGAATATGATTAAAGGACGGTGGCTGGGGCAAATGACCATTTTAGTGACCTTTGGCTTCGCGCTGTTTCTGGGGACGACACGCGCGAGGGCGTCTTTGGTACTCGGGTTCTACAACAATGATCGGCTCTTTATTGGCTGCGATAGCATGGTTGCATTCTCCCGGGACGGACAAGTCACCGACAAGTCACCAATTCCTAAGATATTCCCGTTGACCAGCAACTGTTGTGTAACCGTCGTTGGTGCAATTGGTACTCGATACAATGACGTTGCCAGCGGTAAGAATACACTGGTGTATTACCCTCAACTTTTGCACGGGGTGCTATTCAGCACCAACGCCGCTACGCTCACGCTAAGTGATCGCATGCAAAATGGCATCGCCGACTTCTACGCACTTTATACGAATGATGTCATCAAACGCACCACCATCGACGCCTCCTTTAAGCCCAAGGTCACATATATCACGTTCTGGTATTACGACGAATCCGTTTCTACGTTTGGTTCCAAAACCTACATTTTCCAAGGCACGAACCAGGTTCGAATTGAAATGCCGTTCCAACGTGGGAAGACCAACACAGGAGGCACAATATCATATCAAGGAGAGATTAATTTTTTCACCTCTCTATTATGCGACCCTGCTTTCCTGAGCCTTCGATCTCGTGGTCTCGATACAACGCTGATGTTGGTGGGGGAAGAAGTGCCAACCTCGGCTGATCGAATTGTTGTGGCGATGGAGGAGATATTCGAACTCCATCGGAAGCACGCCGCAAAAATGAGTGGGGAAAAAGGTTTAGTCGGACCGCCTTATATTGTGATCCCATTGGGCAGAACCAAGGCAATTTCCCAAAAGCCAAAGTGATCAGTTCTGCTCTACAACCGTGGCTGGTAGGTAGAGGAAGATCGCGCCGTGCGTTTCACACCACTTGAGCGCAGCGATGCTATTCGCGAACTTCATCGGCTTGATGGAGCCCTGATCGTAGAGGACGCCCGCGCGGCCAGGCACTTGCGCCATCAGGGTTTTGGATTGTGGGAAGGGATCAAGCTTCGCTAACTTTTTCAGCGATGGATGGGCCATAGACTATAAGCGGTAGATGGTTCATTCGTCATGTGGTCGGCTGTTACAAGCAGCCGGCCACACCTTTCTAATCCGACATTAAGTATTCTTTGTCACGGAGAAAAATCAGTTCCGGTTTAGCAGTTTGCAGTTTAGAGCAGCTCTTTCTGTTTCCCGTGAACCTCTTGTTTGGCTTTCTTGAAGTTCAGGTCCGGATGGTGGTCGGGATGCTCGGCACGCTGTTTCTTTTCCAGCAAACCTTCAATCGTCAACAGTTGAACGCGGGGGTATTTCTTGCCTGTTGCGCTTTCATAAAAACCGGCTGATGCGGCATCGGCGATCATCGCCTTCGTCGGCTTGTCGAGCGAAAGGAATATGGCAATCTCTGCCGACTCGCGATCACGGACGGCCATGATGGAGCGCACGTCGTCCGGCTTTATTCCGCCCCCCTTCACACTCACAACGATTTTGCGCGCCCCGGCCCGATCCACGTCGTGGAAGAATTTCAACCCGTCAATGCCGCCGTCCGCGCCCTTTTTCTTGCCTTGGAACGGCTGCGCATCCACGAGCGACACTGCCCACCACTGGAACTGATATTTGTCTCGCATAGCGAGATCGCGAGCGGCGTCGAGGTCCTTGGGTGTGCCGTGGACTTCAAACTCGATTTGCGGGGTGCCGTCGCCAAGCGGCGGGAATGCCTGCTTTAGACGCTTCTCAATTAGGGAAATCGCGAGGTGAGTGATGTCTATGCCAATCCATTTGCGCTTGAGTTTATGCGCGGCGTGAACAGCCGTGCCGCAACCGCAGAACGGATCAAGCACCACATCGCCTTCGCAACTGCTAACTTCGATTATTCGTTCCAACAACCCGAGGGGTTTTTGTGTTGGGTACCCCAGCCGCTCGCCGCCAACAGGATTGATGCGGTTCACGTCGTCCCACAAGTCCGACAATGAAAGTCCCTTGAGCTCCTTGCGGTAACGCTTGTATTGAGGCATCGAGCCTTCCTTTGGAGGCCAATAAATTCTGCCTTCCTTGTCGAGCTCCTCCAGTTTTTCAACGGTAAACTTCCAGTGCATACCTTTGGCCGTAACATCACGACCGCGCCAGGTTTTCCCTGAACTTCCGTGCCTTACACCAGCCGCGCACAAGTCCGCTCGCCAATAGAGTCGTCCATCGCCGTCATCATACTTGTAATACTTGTCCAAATATTCCTCTGTGTAGTCGAGCCGAACATCGTTCCACTGATGCTCATCGCTTTTGGTGTAATAGAAAATTGTGTCGTGAATCGGAGCGAATCGCTTCGCGCTACTATGCGCTGTCGTTCGCTTCCAAATAATCTCGCTACGGAAGTTTGTCTTACCAAAAACGCCGTCTAGGACGATTTTCAAATAGTGGGAGGCGGTCGGGTCGCAGTGGAGGTAGAGCGAGCCGGTAGGTTTGAGGACACGGCGAAGTTCGAGCAGCCGATTGGCCATCATTGTGAGGTAGGCCATCATGTCGTTCTCGCCGAGGAACGACCGGAGCGCGCGCACCATTTGCGCCAGATCGGTATTGGTTCCGTTCAGGATCTCGTCGAACTCGCGTTCGGCCTGTTCGCCCCAATGCCAGGAATCCTCAAAGGCCGTGATCTGCGCTTCGCTTTCGTGTCCCTTGGGCGACTTGAAAAGGAGATTGTAGTCGCGCTTGGAGTTGAACGGGGGGTCAAGATAGACAAGGTCAACACATTCGTCCGGGAACTGCGCACGGTCGCGCAAGACATGGAGATTGTCGCCGAAGTAGAGGGCGTTGTTCATCTAGCCGGAAGTTTCTTCCAGTATGCGGTGGCAGCCGCGTCGGCTTTTGCGAGCTGCGCAGTCGTCAGCTGACCGCTAACGCTGCTAAGTAGGGAATGAACATCCTGCCCGTCCAGCTGAGCAACTCGGAGCCATTTATACTTATCGCTGGGGTCTTTGGTGAGCCTTGCTAGGAGCGAGAATCCCCTGGCTTCTCCAAGCAACCTCTCACCGCGCGCACGGTCAATTGTCAGGTATTTCCCATCCAGCAGGGCTTCCCCTAGTTTGAGCTTGGCGCTCTGGTTTCCTTTCGAGATGGCGCGCTCAAGCCAATCGACTCCCACTCTCGGTTGCCTACCGCCTAACATATATCCTCCGTACTCAGCCATGCAATCGGTGTCACCGAGATTTGCTCCAATCAAAAGATATTCGAGAGCCAACTCCCTGTTTCCGGCATCGTTTTTCAGGTGATAGAATCCAACAATGCGAGCCGCTTCAGGATTGCCGGCTTTGGCAAGCTCGGAGAGTAAGTCAACCCCACGGCGGCGCGAAAGCAGCGTTACAGAATTCAAATCTGCCTTAGCTAACGGAAGGATGCTGGAAGCGTTGGTCCAGTAACCAAAGGTCTTGCTGTAGTACTTGTCGCCGCCGGCTGCCGGCAATGCCACCACCAGCATCAGTGCAATTACATAGCGCATGTGAACAAGTTCCTTTCGCGTTGGACACCCTTTGTCCCAGCCAGCCCGGCATCGTGTCGCTCGCATGAAAAAAGTACCAATGAGCAAGACACGTATGGATCGCGCGCTCGCCACGGCGACCGCAGATTTCTCACCTCACGAAATGCGACTGCTGGCCAGCCAGCTTGAGCGCATCGGTGATTGGCTGGTTGGAAAGACACCGAAGTTGAAGCTGACATCCAATCTGCCGGAGAAGATAAAGGTCGCGATCCGCCAGCTGATGCAGGATTCCCGCAAACTGAAAGGTGGCCGCCCATGATGTCCAAGCTCGTCATTTTGGAACCTGACCTGGAGGAGTTCGCTGGGCCTTTGAACGCGGACGAGTGTGATCTGCTGGCTCGCCGCTACTTTCGCTACTCGAAGCAGCTGTTTGTGAAGTCTCAGATTTTGCGGCGCGGCGTTCTCGTTCCAGCGCCTGTGAGGCGGCTGCGGATCCGACTTTACCGAGCATTCTAATTTTCCGCTCCCGCTCCTGACCTGGATCGAGAGGGGCTGACTGAACTCCCTTCGATCCGCCAGAAGCAGAAGCCGAGCTGCCGATCCTTCTTCGTTGCTCGCGGACGATTGCGTCTAGGGCTTGGAATATTCCGCTCTTCGCATCGTTGTCGATATCGTCACGCCGGGATTGCTTGGTCAAAAAGTCCTGCAGGCGGTGTATGTGCTCATCATCCAGCAGGTGCAACTCAATGGAAAGAGATTGGTCAGCTGAAGATTCTAAAATAGATGTCTGACCAGTGAGCTTGCGCAACTCCACCGCCATGCGCATGGCAGTCAGATTCTTGTCAGTCAGCGGCTGATGTCCTCCCGCCAGCTTCTGCATGGTTCGCTCATTGATACCAGAAGCTTTTGCTAATTCCTTCCAATCAGCCATTGCTCCCTGCTGGACCAATTCCTTGATCGTCCCGACTTGATCGGGGTATTTAGGCGTTTTGTCTACCACGGCAAAAGTTCTAAAATAGATGTTGCAAGGTTCTATTTTATCCCGTAATCATCTAATTGTGCAAACGCACAACGGACAAAATAGAACACGGAGAACTAGAAAGGTCAAGCCTGTAGGCTGGCAAGTGCTGAAGGGGCGACTGATCTCTCGCTTCGGAAGCATCAACACTGCCGCCGGGCTTGTCGGTCGACACCGCAACTCGCTCCGCGCGGCTGGCAAGGGGGAGTGCCCTGGTGTTCTCAGCGAATTGGAGGCGCTACTCAATGACTGAAAGCCAACTTTTCTTTGCGCAGGAGGCGGTGACACATGCCCGAGAGATGAAGCTGCAACACGCGGTGGTGTTCCTTCGCGGGCTGCTTGAATCTCTCGACGACCCCTCGATCAAGGCGGTGATAAATCCGATCTATGTGATGCTCACCGAATCGGATCGCCAGCTCGAACTTATCCAAGGCGGGCAGCTGAAACTTAAATTGCCAGCAAACGGCAACGGCCAATCCGGAGGTAAATCATGAGCGGATTCCTGATCTTCATTTCCATCGTCGCTGTTGCGTTTGTCCACGCGATGTTCGTCGCGCTCTGTTACGCGGCGGGCTTGAAGCTCGAAACGCACAATCCATTTTCGCGGGGTTTAGGGTTGGGGCAGCGGACGCCCTCGGCAGCCAGTTCCCCGCGTTCCTCCACAGTTGGCTGGTTGCCACTTCTGAGCGTGCTGGTGCAGCGCGTATTCGTCCGCATCACCCGGCGCGGGTCTGCCACGGCCCGCGCCTCACTTTCCCGGCGGCATCAACACGCCGACGCATTCGAGGCAAATGCCAACACGTGCGCTGCCGGGAATCCTTTCGCGGGAGGCCGGCCATGATGCGCTGGCGCTCGCAGGCTCAGATTCTGGAACGCGGCTTTCGTTGGAAGCGCCGCAATCGCTCTTCGTTCAAACCTCGCCCGCCCACTGGTCTCGCCGGCAGCAGTGCAAGTTGCACATCCCCTCATGCAGCGCCAGTGGTTTCAACTTCAACGGGCGGCGCTGCCGACCGCCCGTCCATTTCCAACCGGCCATGATCGCCTCCGCTCCACGTCACCACCAACGGTCGCTCGCGCTCGCGGTTCCCAGCGAGACGCCTTTGGTGGAGATCGGCACGGTGCGGGCGGTGCGACGCGTGGATGCGGACACGATCTACAACGACGTGGACGAGGGGAAGTATCGCTGGGTGTGGAACGTGGCGGCGCGCGGCGGAGACATTCGCGAGCTGCGCTTCTGGACGCGCGAGATCAATGAGCCCGAAGTTGTCGCCCGGCTTTCACTGGCCGAGGTCGTGAATGAAATCCTTGGCCCCAAGGCTGACTGGCGCGGGCCGGAGATTGCGAACCTGCTGATTGTTTCCCGACCGACCGTGATGCGCTTGCAGGAAGAACTGGGCGCGGACGTAGTCGGTGGCGTCATCAAGTGCCGGCGCGAAGGGCTTGCACGATTCTTGAAAGCGAGGGTCGCGTGAACACCACCATCCAGACCTTCAAAGGTTTTCGTGGCGTTGCGGCGCTCTGCCAGATCGGCGAGGTGCAGTTCGTCCTGATGGCGCGCAACGAAGAACAGCTGGCCGCGCTCTACGCTCAATTTCTACCGGAGGCCGGGCCGTTCAATTCTGCCGCCGCACACAAGAGTGTGCTCGTGCAGGCGAGCCTGCTGCCGCAACCCAAGGAGATGGAATAATGGCACTCCCCAAAGTCATCCTGCCCGATTCAGAAGAACTTCGTATCAAGACGCTGCGCGCGCTTTACAACGACGCACAGACCGGCCTGCGGCGAGTGGTCGCCTTCGGTCTCTATTGTTTCCAGGTCAAAGCGGCTATGCCTCATGGACAGTTCATGCCGTGGCTGAAAAAAGAACTGCCCGATCTTGGCGACCGCACCGTCCGCACGCACATGGGACTCACAAAGAACGTCCTCGAAGCCTGCGGAATCAAGATGGCTGACTACCTTCAAATTGGCTGTACGCAGCCAATTTGCCGCACCGGGAAATTCCTGCTGATGCCGGAAAAGAAAGTGCCGGCGGAGGTCAAACCGCTGCGGGAGAAAATCTGCGCACTCGTCGATGGCAAAACCCAACGCCAACTGCAACTGGAGTTCACGCAGGTCGATGAGGACGAGAACGGCGAACTCAAGCCCAAGCGTGGTCAGCTCAAAGGTTCGAAGGGCCTCACGAAAGAACAACGCCTGGCGGCCAAGGAACGCGAGGAGCGCGAGCGGATCGAGGACATGGAGTTGGATGCCAAGGATTGGATCAAGTGGGCCGAGAAGCATGCCGACGATAAACACATCGGCTCCATGGCGGCGACGATGCCGCCGAAACTGCGCGAGGCCGCCGAGCTGATCGTGGCCTACTGCCGCGATCTCGAACAACGACGGAAAGGAGACAAGTGACCCCCGCCGAAGATTTCGTGGTGCGAGCCATTGACCTGGCCGAATGGCAATCGCTGGAGTGCGATCCGCTCACACTCACCGTGCATCGTTACCCGGACTGTTGGTGGGTGCTCTGGCATTCCCCGCGCGCGCGCGCTGATCTCGGGCGCGAAGTCGAAACCCCCGAAGCTTTGCGCGGCCTGCTGATGGGCAATCTCGGCGCAGGCAAGGTGCTCACCATCGCGAATTGCGGACTCACCCTGCCATGAACCAACCCACCGAACAGAAGCACGACCTCGCCGAGCCCACGCTCAATCAGTGGACGTGGAAGACGCCAGCCATGGCGAAGATGGCGGTCGCGGTTTGCAAGCTGGCCATCGAAAAAGCGGGTGGCGAGTTCAGTGCAAATGATCTGCCGGAGTTCACGCACGGCGGCGGCGGCATTTGTGGCTGCGTGTTCAATCAGCTGATCGAGTTCGGCATTCTGGCGCGCGTCGGCTTGTTCGATGGTGCGACGTTCCTGCCGAAGATCGTCTTCAACAAAGGCGGCAACAAGATTGGCGTCTACCGTCTGGCCAGCGGCGGGCTCGCTCGCGCGTTGCTGGCCGTGCATGACCACGAGGAACAACCCCAAACCCTCAAACAAGGAGAGATGTTGTGATCTCGGATTGTTCCACGGGAAACATTGGAAGTTCCGCCTCCGATTTATCAGAGCCGGCGAAAGCCGACCATCAACTCTGCGAGGCAAATTCTCGCGCGCTCAATGCGACGGCGAAAGCCCGAAGCGAGTTGCCGGCTCTGATTCCTTTCCGCTTGCAGCCTGTGGCCGACGTGGCCGAATGCCTCGCGGACCGCAAACCGCAGCCCGATCCTGAAAAAGAACTGGCGCTCTTCATCACGCTGCCCGACGACCAGAAGCTCAATGTCACCGAGTTGTTCGCCGCGTTCCAGCGCGTGAGCGCGCGACTCAAGGACTTGAGTGTCTCCCGCGCGTGCGAGCAGGTGTTGGCGATGGATCGCTTTGCCAAGCGGCCGTGGACGCTGAAAACCTTCCGCGAAAAATTCGACGCCTACCGCAAGAGCAACGACTGGGTGAGTCTTGTCAACCGCTCGAAGTGCGATAACCGCTGGAAGGAAACCACGGTCGGGCTCGCCGACGCATTCCTCGATTTCGTCGCCTCACAATACCTTGGCCGTTACGCCCGCGCGGATGCCAAGCGGCAGGCAATTCTCGCGCTGCACCGGCACTGGAAGACGGGCCGCAACCAGTTCGGCGACGAGCAGGTGATTCCTGGCTACGAGGTCCTACCGGACGGTTCACCATGGAAGAGACGCAACCGCGAGCTGCTGCCCGAGGGGTGGACTTATTGGAACATCCTCCGCCAGATCAAGGCGCGGGAAAAATTCTCGCGCGCCGCGCAGGCCATGTTGCACGACAGCACGGCGGCGGCCGTCGAGTTCCTGCCGCAGATCGCCCGCACCCGGGAAGACATGCGGTTCATGGAGGAAATCACCTTCGACGACGTGCGCTTCGATTATCTGATCCTCAACGAGGACACCCGGCAACCCGAGGAGCTGTGGGCACTCATCGCCCGCGACACCGCCACGAGCATGGTGTTGGGCTTCGTGCTTTATCCCGCCACGGAACGCGCGGACGGAACGGTCTCGCATCTGGGCGCCAAACAAATGAAGGAGCTCGCCGGGCAGTTGCTCGAAACATATCCGCTGCCGCCATATCCCGTGCATTGGAAGGTCGAGCGCGGCACGGCCACGATTGCGCTCGGGGTCAAAGCGGCGCTGGGTGAACTCTTCGGCAACCGCATCATCGTCAGCTATACCAAAATGCTCGGCGGCAAATCGCCCGTGGGCTACGCGGAAAAGCGGAAGGGCAATTCACGCGGAAAGGCTAGCCACGAATCCCACAACCGGCTCTTCCACACGCAAGGCAGCTTCATCCCTGGACAGACCGGCAACAATTACGAAGTCCGACCGTCTGATCTCAATGCGCGGTGTGATGAGGCCCGCCAGATCGCCGAGGGCGCGCAACGCCTGCCAGAACATTTGCGCGGTGATGTGCGCTACACGTTGCTGACGTTGCCGCAGGCGCGCGCGCGGGTGCGTGAATTCAGTATCCAGCAAAACGAGCGGACTGACCACAAGCTCGAAAATTTTGAGCAGCTGCTGGAGTGGTTTGATCCGGCAGACGGCAAAATGCATCCGGCGGATTCCGTCCCGCACCCACTTCCTCCAGGTGCAAAGATTGTCCCGCGCAAGGAAATGCCCGTCGAGCGGGCGCTCAAGCTGATCCGCCAGGTATCGGACTGGACGCCCGCTTCGCCGGCCATCGTCGTCTCGTTCCTGGAGCACAGCGAAAAGATTGTCGAGGTGGCCAAGAACGGTGAGATCGCGTTCGACCATGAGGGCAAGCGGCTCACGTTCGTGCCTGCGGGGGTGCCGTTGATACCAGGACAGAAGGTGCTCGCCTATTTCCATGCCGCCGATCCTGGCTTCATCCACCTGACCAACGGCAAGGGCTCCGTGCTCGGCACGTGGGTGCGCAAGGGCCGCGTCCGCTCCGGCGACGTGACCGCGCTCGAAGATGCAATGCGTTACACGCACGCGGCCAAGGCCGCTGCCGAAACCCGCGCGCGCGAATTGGCCGCCCCACAGATCGCCGATCTCGAAGCGTTGCGCGCCCACAACGCGCGCCTGCACGAGTTCACTCAGGTCACCGATACACCCAACGCAACCGCCGGCCAGATTGGGACGGCCGTTGGCGCCGCGTTAACGGAGGTTTCAGGGACGATTAAGCGCGATTCCAAGCGGCGCTCTGAAAAGACCGACGCCCTCAAGAAGTTCACGGGCGATATGGCAGAACTGGCCGAGCCGCCAACCGCTGCTGGTGACCAAACCGCCGAGGACGATTTTTCAGCCGAAGGGCTGTTGTAACCACCAACCCAAACCAGAGGAACAATGAGCAAGGAACAAGAGGCGGAGCATCCGCAGGAGAATCCCAGCGACACGATTCGCGCGAGCTGGAATTTCAGCCTGGATAAAATCCGGCAGGACACGGCGCATTACACCAACGAGGAACGGGAGAGTTTGATCGCGCTGTTCCGTTGGTGCATTGACGCGCAACACCCGATGCGGCGCGAAGAGGCGGCGCGGCGGTTGAACTATTCGAGCGCGATGATTTACGTCTGCCTGACGGGCCAGTATCGCGATCCGGACGAGAAGAATGCCGACCGGCAGATCGTGAAGAAGGGCGCGTTGCGGCATCCCCCGGCGGACCTCATCACAAACATCAAAGCGTTCCTCGCCGTGGAGGCCCGGCGCTTTGCCCTGGGCGAAACCAAGTTTGTCTTCACGCCCACGGCGAAGAAGATTTGCACGGCGTTCGACCTCGCGCGCGAGTCGCAGAGCATCGTGTTCATTCACGGGCCGTCGCACGTGGGCAAGACCTGGACGGCCGTCCACCACTACTGCCCGAACAACAATCACGGCAAGACGATCTACTGCCGCATGAAGGCGGCGAGCGGATTGGGCGGCATGGTGCGAGCCATGGCAGCGGCAGCCGGCATCAGCGACAAATCCAACACCGCCGATCTGATTGAGCGGATCAAGCGTGCGACCTCGCCGAACACGCTGTGGATTCTCGACGAGGTTCATCTGCTCGCGCACACGTATCGCACCGGCAGTTTCCACAACTGCATGGAGGTGATTCGCGAGATTTACGACGAGACGGAATGCGGGGTCGCACTGATGTTCACGATCCTCGACGACGTGAAAGCCGCCAGCCAGAAGGAACTCCAGCAGCTGTGGCGGCGCGGCGTTCATAAAGTGCCCCTGCCGTTGATGCCCACGAAGGGCGACCTCACCGCGATCCTCAAGCATCACGGTCTGGAGTTCCCCGAGAAGGGCATGGAGATCACCGTCAAGAATGTCGTGGAAGAGCCGTATGAGATTCTGCGCCAGATCACCAAGGCGGAGGGATTGAAGTGCGTGACCGAACGGCTGCGATACGCGCACAAGCTCGCGACCAAGGACGGCGGCGGCGTGGCCTGGACGCATTTCGTGGACGCGCATCTGCGCATCCAGAAACAGGCCGTGCAGGAAGGAGAGTGGGTATGACCGCACACGACGCCCTCTGCCCGACCGGCGCGGCCGTGCTCGCGCACGCGCGCAAACGCAAACTGAAGATCAAGCCGGACTGGTGGCCCGGGGAACTCAACCGGCCGGTGTTGCAGTTCGGTCCAGTTGGTCGTTCACCGCTGGAACGTTTGTATGCCCGGGTGGACGATTTCCAGCGGCGCAAATTCCCCAAGCAGACGCTCGACTCCAAGCTCGCTCACCTGCAACGCGAGGTGGCCGAATTGCGCGCGGCACCGACTGACCTCACCGAGTTTGCCGACTGTTTGATTCTGCTGCTCGGTTGCGCAGCAGTGCTACGCATCACTCCGGCCCGTTTGCTTCAAGCTGCGCAGGATAAAATGGACGTGAACAACCTGCGCCGCTGGGGCGCGCCGGATCACGAAGGTGTGCGTCACCACATCGAACCCAGACGGAAAGAAGCACGGCGATGAGTGTCAAGAAACCGCTGCCGGAGTTGATACCCGCCACGCCACCGAAGTATGTGGTCGAGGAGCTGCCGACTGAACCGTTCTACGCCGGCATCGTCCGCAAGCGGGTGGGCGAGAATCACTGGGAGCTTGTCCTGGGCGAACATCGGCTGCGCTTCTGGTATTCCGGCAGCAGTTACAAGGTGCATCTCCGCAGCGGCAAGACGCAGGCCGGTAATCCGCGCCGCATTCAGCGCTCGTTGCATGTGAAGCAACAACAGTCCGGGCTCGAAGGCGCAGTCTGTTTCCTCCGCGCCATCGCGCGCGGCGAGCTGATCAAACTCCTCAACCGCTAATCCTATGGAACTAAAGAATGATCTGCACTGGCTGGATGTGCCACTGGGCTGGCTGTTGATGCTGTTCCTCGTCGCGCTCGGCTGCGTCCTGCTGTTGTGGGAGCGATTGCGAAGGGCGGCGGCAACTTGCCGCCGCTGGCACGCGTGCCGGACGATTTGCTGCGTCTGCCACAGCCGGACCAGCGGCGCGCCTTGGGCCAAGATCACGAGCCACGGCATGTGCCTGGACTGCTACGTGGACAAGTTGATCGAGGACGAAGCGGCCAGTCGCCGCAGTGAATTTTCTGGAGCGCAGCGGCGCCCGGCCACGGCTGGTGAGGACCGTCGCGAGACCCGCGCCGCTGCCGCTCCGGATTCCTGGAGCAGCGAGTGAATTTCAACACCAACACCAAACACGAAAGACCTATGGCAAAGAAGCAAACACAGAAACCCGTCATCCTGCTCACCCGCGAAGGCATGGAGGCGGCCGTCAATGATTACGCGCGGTTGAAGCTCGAACTGATCGCGGAGCAGGCGCGCATGGAGGCAGACAAGACCGCCGTCGAGAAACGTTACGAGGAGCGGATCAATTCACTGGGCCGGCAGATCGAGGACAAGTTCGCCAGCGTCCAGAATTACTGCCTCACGCACCGCAGCGAAGTGTTGCCGGGCGACAAGAAGAGCTTCGAGACCGTCGCGGCCACGGTGAGGTTCTACAACACGCCGCACCGCGTGGAAGTGCGCCGCAAAGAGAAGCTCGGCACGCTGGCGAAGCGGTTGCTCGGACTGGTGTTTCATCCCGACACACCGGCGGAACTTGATTGCGCGAAATACACCCGCGAGGCCGATCCGGAATTGAACAAGGAAGCGTTGCTCGCGGATCGCGGAGTGCTGACGAAGGAACAGCTCGAAGCCATGAACATCAAGTTCGAGTGGGATGAAATCTTCGCCATCGAACCGAAGAGCGAACTGGTCGCAGCTGGCACGGTAGCCGTGGACGAACGGGCAGCGGCCTGACCACTGGTGAAGGAATGAAAGTTCGATCTGCCAATCCACTGCTCGATGGACTGCCGGTGCGTGAGTATCGGCGGCGGTGGGCGATGCTGATTCGCCGGGAGAACATCGAGCGCGGGTTGACGGGTGAGGGTCTGCCCAGGCAACGCGGTCGGCGGCATCGCTATCGCGATCTGGATCACTTGTCGCCACGCGCGCGGACCTCGGCGCGTGTGAAGCGCTGGCGCGAACGCGAGCTTTACGCGAAGGGTTTGACGCAGAAAAGGACCACACCTCAGCGATTAGGTCGCCGGATGGTGCGACCAGCGCAGCCGGAGATCGCGCAGCGTTACCGGGAGTTCCGCGCCGGGATCGAAGTGCCGGCGATCCAATTCAGCGTGGGGAGGTGGGAATGAAATCAAACAGGCGATTCAAAAAATCCGCCAGTATTTGCTTTCCGAACAAGAGTTTCGAGCTGGACCGTCAGTTCAGGGCCTCGCCACCCGCAGTCCCCGGAACAAAGTGCATAGAGGCCATCGGCGTAAACAGGCATCCGACACTTCGGACAAAACGCGTCCCACATCAAGCTGGTGCGCTTTCCTTTGCGGAACTCAACACACTGAACGATCCGCACTTCTTCTTCGTGTTCCTTCCGCAGCGCAGCGAGCTGTTCGGTTGCCTCGCGCTCTTTGAACTTCGCCAGTGCCAGTTCAGATTCGAGTCTCCCGATCTGCCTGTTAGTATCATCAACCTTTCGCTCCAAGGCTTCAAACTGCTCCTTTGCGAGCTCGATTCTGGTTTTGAGAATTTCCGCCGATCCGTGTTCATTGATCAGCTTCTCGATCGGGTCAAAAAGACTCATAATTGTTTTGGTAGTTCGAAGTTACTTCGCACGGCAGACAACGACGCCGATGAGTTCAAGCAGGTGCGTGCCGAGGACACGTTCCAGCGGCATTGGTCGTTTGCGGCGTTCGTCCAGGTCAAATTCTCCCTCGGGCGATTCGGCGTAGCTAAGCCAGAAGTCGTTGACCTCCTGCCAAGTAATTGGGTCGAGGGCAGGTTTGAGCGCGTGAACTTCGCGGCGGATGTCTTCGAACGTGCCGCGGTAAAATTGCTCGGTGCGTTCGTCATGGGACGCGAACATGAAGTATTGATCGGCGTGCGATCTGATTACGGCAATGTGCTGATCAAACTCGTCCTGGTTCATGGACACAGTGTAGTGAAGAACGCATGAATCTGCCAACCGCCAAAAATTTTGCCTCGAAGATCTATGCCTGGCTGCTGCCGTATGCCGCGCCAGTGGATCGCGTGGCCACGCTTCAGGTGGCTGGCAGCATTCGCCGCCAGTGCGCGGTCTGCAATGACGTGGACCTGGTGATGATTCCCCGCATTTCGGAGGAGCTGGATCTGCTGGGCAACGTGGCGCAACGGACCAACCACGCGTTGCAGTTCCTTCAGGCTTACGTCGCGGCCTCGAACGGCCAGGCGCGGTTTCAATCCGGGGGCGAGCGCGAGGGGCAAGCGGTGATCGTGCAGTTGCCGAAGTGCCAGCTCGATCTGTGGTTCGCCGAGGAGCGCACCCTGGCGACGCGGTTGCTCTGTCGCACGGGCAGTAAGGAACACAACATCTGGCTGGCCTCGCGCGCGAAGCGCATGGGCCGGAAGTGGAATCCCTACGAGGGCGTGCAAGTGGGCGGCCAATGGCGCGAGGTGAACCACACGGACGTTTATGTGAACGGCGTCACGCTAGAGACCAAGAGCGAGGCGGAGATTTACGCGGCGGTTGAGCTGCCCTTCATCGAGCCCCAAGAGCGCGAGATTCACCTGCTCAACCGGAGGTTTGGGGAATGACTGCGAACCAGCGCGTCCATTTGATGGCGGAACTCTGGCCGGCAGCGGCGCGGGTGATCGGATGTTCTGCGCAAGATCGCGACCGGCGGCTCGAAGAAATCAGTCTGGCCCTGGGCCGACCAGTGAACTCCGCGAGCGACATCAAGACAAACGAGGATTTCGACAAGGTCAAGGCGCGGATGCTGGCGTTGAGTCAGCCCGCCAATGTGGACGCACAGCTGAAGCAACTGGATCAGTCGCACAAGCGTCTGGTGTATGCCATCAAAGGGCTGGCAGCCCCGGCCTATATTGTAGCCATCGCGCGCGGGAAATTTCACACGGAGGATTGGGAGTCGTTGAACGAGCATCAGCTCACTCAACTGAGGAACACGCTGGCCGCGCGTATGTCAGCCAAAAAGAAGAAGCCGCTGGTGACGGTACCTGCCGAAGATGAGGGCGATCCGTTTTGAGCGAATCAATCCTTTGCTCCTACTTGTATGACAATCTCATCTGTTGGCACTCCGGGAACGACAAACCCGCCAGCATTATACCCAATCGCGGAGAGTGCCCGTTGGATGGGTGCGGCATACACTGGTTGTACTTGGGCTTCCGCGCTACGCACACCGATCCACAACCCCTTTTGCTGCGCCAGACCACCAAGCTCGGAGAAACTCTTATGGCATTTAAATCCACAATCCATCAGGAGCGGCCCAAGCATATCTGCGAAATTTCCTGCCTCCGGACCTGCGGTCAGAGAAAGGTTAATTCCAATTTTCCCGGTCGGCACTCCAGCAAGGCTTTGCTTGAACTTCTTCGCCTGCTCTTCGGTGATCGTGCGAGGTTTAAGCTTATCTTCATGCACCGCTACCTGGTTGGTGGCTGCATTAAGTTTGGCAGTCAACTCGCTCAAAGCTGCATCGGCTTCGTCTGATTCCACCTTGGAAAAGACCATAGTCAACAACCCCAGCGAGAAGACTCCCCAAATAATGATTAGTCTCGCTTTCAGCCGCTTTTTCAGTCTTGGCTCGGTTGCCTCCTTTATCGCTTCAACAGTGTCGCCGTGGTCCAACCAAAGCTGCAGTACCCCCAATCCAGTTAGCACGAGTCCTATTACAAATGTTCCACTCATCTCATTCTTTGGGGGCGAGTCTCTCACGTGCTGGGCTCCAGTCGATTAGAAATTTCCACTCCTGTTGTATGAAGCTCGCGCCCAAAACGATCAAGCAGCAGACTTCTGAGGAGTTGCGGGACGACCTCCTTGGTTTCCTGCAACGGAAGTTTTACGCGGGCGAAGCAGTCGCGTTTGCCAAGGATCGGCGTTTGTTGCTCAAGTGGGTTGTGTTGTTCCCGGCGGGCTGGTTGAACGAGCGGGGCGTCACCCTACCGCCGGAGCGTTACCGCGAAGTCTTCATGAAGGTGATGCTCGAAGCGCTCACTTGCGGCAATACCGGCGCGATTCACTACCGGCCCGCCTGGCTGGCCAAGGTGATCCAGAGCCATTTCGCCGTGCACGGGGAGGAAATCTACGAGGAGGCGAAGTCGGCCCGCGCGCTCGCCGAGCATGCCGTCTTTATGCTGGGGAAGCTCAGGAAGGAAGAACCCGATCCGGTGCGGGAACTCGCGCGGGCGGCGTCGCTTTTGGTGGCGTCCAAACCAGTCAGGAAAACAACTGTTAACGGCCAGTTAGACCTCCTTTAAGGTGCGCAAAAGCCCGCTCAACCTATTTCAATCCGGGGGTTTTTGGCTGGAAGTTTCTGGTACCACCTCGCAAGTCTGGCCTCGCTGCATAACCATGCAGAAAGGCCCGTGTTTCAACATCATTCGGCTTCATTTGGGATAATTCGGCCTTTCTGGAACGGCGCGCGGAGACTCACAACGAAGAATGAAGCGGGAAAAATGGTCGGGGCGGGGAGATTTGAACTCCCGACCTCTTGCACCCCAAGCAAGCGCGCTAGCCGGGCTACGCTACGCCCCGACCGAAATTCGGACTGAAGCCCGCGAAGATACTACCGATTCGAGCTGCTGTATCAATCACGAAGATTCGCAGTATTCCGGCTGCCGAATTTCCACTCACACGGATTCGCCCGATGATGGTTCACCGCTTGGCGCCGGTGGCGCCGCGGGAAGCTGCTTCACCAGCAGGGGAATGCTCGCCAGCGATTTGCCGTCCGCGGAGACTTCCACCGAGTGAAAGCCCGGCGTTTCAAACTTCAGGTTCTGCAGGGTGAGGACGAAGTTGCGGGAAAGAAAATGCGAATCCTCCGGCAGCCGGATTTCCACTGGCATGTCCAGACTGGGAAGCACCGGCTGGCCGTCCTCGTTGACGAAGCTGAGCTTGAGCTGGTGCGCGCCTTCGTCTTCGGGGGCAAAGGTGACCCGCAACGCCACGGCGCAATGCGGGTGCACGGCCGGCATTTGCGGCGCGTAAATTGTGTCAAAGGCTCCCAGGAGATTCAGCTTCTCGTTCTCGCTCGTCGCGGCATCGCAGAGCACAGCCACCTGAATGTTCATCGCCCGCGGACTGTAGCGGAAGCACCGTCCGAGGGCGAGGATTTACGGCGAGCCGTCCGGTACGCGGAGCCGGCGAGCTGCCGGGTTTTGCGGAATGTCCACGTCCAGAAGCGGATATTTTTGCCAGTCCCGATAATCAAAATGCCACCATTCGGTCGGCAGCCCCACGAATCCGTGGCGCGTCATGACCTCCTCCAACAACTGCCGGTTGCGAATTACCTCCTCGGGCAACTGCATGAAATCGCGGTGCGCTCGCGTGCTGAAATCGTCATACGGCGTGGGCATTGGCAATTCACTGCCGTCCGCCAGCCAGACCAGGGTCACGTCCACCGCCGCGCCGCGGTTGTGCCGCGAGCCCTTCATCGGGTCCGCCACGTATCCGGGCTGTGGAAAAACCTGCCACATCTTTCGCTGTACTGAGAGCGGTCGATAGCCATCGAAAACTTTCAGACCCAGCCCGGACCGGGCCAACTCGGCCTGGACGAGACGAAGGTTTTTGGCCGGCTCGGGCCGCAGGAAACAGCGCGCCTGCGGGTAGAGCTGCTGACCGGTGAAGTTATTCGTCGTGGCATAGCGGATATCGAGCACGAGGGTCGGAATGGTGCGCTTGAGCTCGACCAGATCGTTGGTGCGGCACCCAGCGAATAAGAAAATCAGCGCGAAGCAGACTACCGTTGGAACGAGCCGAGGGTAAGAGCAATTATTGGGTGAGGTCATGAGTTGTCCGGTAATTCATCCGTTGCGACATCAGTTCGCGCAGAACGCGCTTCGAGAAAAGCCTTCAGCTCCGCGGCAGCTTTGCCACCAAAGCCAGGCACTGCGGCGAGTTGTTCGAGCGTGGCCGCGCGAAGGCGTTGCACGGAACCAAACTTTTTCAACAACGCGGCTTTGCGCTGCTCGCCGATACCCGGGAATTCATCCAGGATGCTTTCCGAGATTTTTTTGACCCGAAGCTGGGCATTGTAAGAGTTGGCGACGCGATGGGATTCGTCGCGGATGCGCTGCAGCAGTTTTACGGCGGGGTGATCCAAACCCAGTCGCAGCGGCTGATTTTCTCCCGGGCGGTAGATTTCCTCAAATTCCTTGGCGAGGCCGATGATGGGCAGGCTTTCCAGTCCGAGGGCTTTCAATTCGGCACACGCCGCGTTGAGCTGGCCTTTACCACCATCCACGAGAATCAAATCGGGCAGCGAAGCGGAAGGCTGGAGGGCGGCGGTCGGCACGATGACCTTGCCCTTGCGTTTGAAGGCCTTGCTCGTTTCATCGATCACCTTCTGCAGCTCCTGCGGGATTGCCTCGCCACCTTCGGCCTTCGACTCATTCAGCAGGCGCGAGTAGCGTCGGCGAATGACCTCCGCCATGCTCGCAAAATCATCCTGGCCTTCGACCGACTTAATCCTGAAGCGGCGATAGTTGGCGCGATCAGGCCGGCCATTCTTGAAGCTCACGAGCGACGCCACCTTGAACGTGCCGCTGATGTTCGAAATGTCGAAACCCTCGATGCGGTGCGGTGGCGCGGGCAGCTTGAGAATCCGGGCGAGCTCGGCGAGATCGCGCTCGGGATCAATCGCCAGCGGCAATGAATAGGGGATGCGCTCGAAGGACTTTTCCCGTTTGAGGGTGCGCTCAATGTCCTTGAGCATGTCGCGCAACTCGGCTGCCTTCTCGTAATCCTGCGCCACGGCGGCTTTGCGCATGTCCGCTTCGAGCTGTTCTTTCATCTCCCGCGACTGACCATCCAGGAAATCACAGGCGGCTTTGACTTGCTCCACGTATTGATCGCGTGTGACGTTATTGATGCAGGGCGCGGTGCAATATTTCAAATGCGCGTAGAGGCAATGCTTGTAGTCGGCCTCGCCGGGCGCGAAGACCCGGCAGCCGCGGAGATTGAATTGCTTGCGGACAAGGGCCAGCGTGTTGCGCGCGGCGGTGGCGTTGGTGAACGGCCCGTAATAGCGGGCGCCATCGTCCTTGCGGATGCGGGCAAAGGCGAAGTTGGGGATGGGATCGTTCAAATTCACCTTCACCAGCAGGAAACGTTTGTCGTCCCGGAAGCTGACGTTGTAGCGCGGCTGGAATTCCTTGATGAGCTTGCCTTCCAGTAGCAGGGCCTCAGGTTCATTCTTCACGAGGTGCACGTCGAAGTCGTGGACGGCTTCGATGAGCGCTTTGAACTTCAAATCCCAGCCCTGCCGGCGCGAGGGGTGGAAATACTGGCTCACACGCTTGCGGAGATCGCGGGCTTTGCCGACGTAAATGACCGTGCCGAAGCGATCCTTGTGCAGATACACGCCGGGCTTGTGCGGAAGCTGGCCGAGTTTCTGGCGGATATGTTCGGGCACGGACATGCTTGCAACTTAGCTGTGGTTACTCGGCACTGGCAAGGCGGCGGCATTCGGAATTGCTTTTGACCGCGGATTTGCTGTCCTAGCGGGGCATGATTCATCCCACGGCGATCATTCATCCCAAGGCCCGGTTGCATTCCACCGTTCAGGTTGGGCCCTACGCGATTGTAGGCGAAGCTGTGGAGATAGGGGCTGATTGCGTGCTTGGACCGTACGTGCACATCACCGGCGTGACGAGCATCGGGACGGGGAATCAATTCCACACCGGTTGCGTTATTGGCGATGCCCCGCAGGATTTGAAATACAAAAACGAGCCCACCCGGCTACTCATCGGCGACCGAAATGTCTTCCGTGAACATTTCACGGTCCATCGCTCCAACAAGACCGCGGGGCAAACGGTGATTGGTTCGGACAATTTCCTCATGCAGCACAGTCACGTGGCCCATGATTGTGTGGTCGGTCATCACGTGATCCTGGCTGGAGGCGCGTTGCTGGCCGGGCACGTGACGGTGGAGGACCGGGCATTCATTTCTGGCAACTGCCTGGCACACCAGTTTGTGACCATCGGCACGCTGGCCATCATGCAGGGCGGTTCGGCCATCAGCAAAGACCTGCCGCCCTTTTGTGTGGCGATGCAGGAGAACACCTTGTGTGGATTAAACGTAATCGGCCTGCGCCGCGCCGGGCTCAACCCCACGGAACGGCTGGAACTCAAGCGCGTTTACCGCACGCTGTTTCGCAGTGGCTTGAACCGCGCCGAGGCGGTGGCGCGCGCACGCGCGGAAAGCACCGGTGAAGCGGTCACCCGGCTGACGGATTTTGTGGCTGCCAGCCGCCGGGGCGTGTGCGTGGACGGCGGACCTTTATCGGCGGAGGCTGAGCAGGACGATGCCGGTGAACCCGGATAATATCCGTGAGACTTGGGCTTTGACGGCTTCCGGCGGCTGGGTTAGGATGGCAGTCCGACGATGAACGTAAAGGGTCCTGAGTTTTGTGCCGGTTTGATTTTGCTGCTACTTGGTGGAGGTAGCTTGCCGATAGGGGCACAGGGGGTGCCCGGACGCGGTCGACCCATTGAGTTTTCAGATCCCAGAGTTCAGGTGGTCACTTCCAATTTGAATTCCGCCGCCATTTCCCGGAAGGGCTCGTTGCGGGTTCTGGACGACCAGTTCAAGGCGTCCTTCAACTTGCTCGACCCCAGCGACCCGCTGGGAGTGCCCAGATTGTCAACGCCGCTGTTGCGCCCGCCCACGCTAACCCCCGAGGCCGCCAAGCAGTTGCTCGAAAAAAAGCGTGAGGATGAGCAGTGGATTTTTGGTGCGCCGGAGGAAATGGAAGCCCGCCGGCTCAGTGCCGAGCGGCTCTTTGGGGTGACGGAATTCGATGAGGATGGAAGGGAAGCCACCTCCAAGTCTCCGCTCGAACGTTACTGGGAACGGAGGGATACGGAAAATGCCGGAGCCACCAATCGTTTGGGATCAGACAGCGCGAACCAGAAAACCGACCAGGAAATCAAGGAGCAGGCCAGCGTAATGTTTGGGATATCGAACTTGCAGACGGACGGCAGCTCCGAAACCAAAGGTCCAGTGGTGCGCAGCGTTCTGGCCCCCGCCTACACCAGTCCCTTCGCGCCCGACGTCAGTCCGCTGCGCGGCGCCTCTGATTTATTTTCCGCTCCGACACCCGCGATCAATCTGCCGAAAAACGATGCCGCCACGGGCCGCATGAACGAGTTCAAACAATTGATTGATACCAGGCCGGCCGGCTCCGGCTTGGCCGGTGGTTTGGGTGCGCCCCCGACCTCAGCCTTCACCCGGCCCTCCAGTGTTTCTGATTACGGCACGGCACCAGCAGTCAGCTGGCGTTCACCATCGGTGCCCTCCGCCTCGAGTTTCAATTCCTTGCCCAGTTCCAGTTTCTCGCGCCCGCCCAGCGCCACGCCGGTGGCAGGCATCAATCCGACTCCCACGCCGGCGGTTCAGCCTGTGCGCACAGTTTCCCCGCCGGCCAACGGCTTCCAATTGCCCAAGCGCACCTTCTAGTCCCAGCGCAGCACCGGCACAAAAGTGCCCTCCGGTAGCGTTGCCCCGGCAGGCAAATCCACCAGGGCTGTTGCAGCGGCAAGCGATTTCAAGGCGTGGGATTGTTGCAGACCTGCGGGCCGCACGTCTCCTTGGATATTCATCGTCACCCGCACAAAGTGACGGCGGTCACCATTATTAGCCAGTGGCTCAGCGAGCCGACCGATGGTTCGCGGTAGGAAAACCTCTTGCGCCCCCTGCCACCGGCGAATGGCCGGCCGCACCAACAACAAGAAGGTGACGAAGGCCGAAACTGGATTGCCCGGCAGGCCGAACAGGAACTTGTCCTGCCATTGACCAAAGACGAACGGTTTCCCTGGTCGCATCGCCACCTGCCAGAAACCAAGCGTGCCCCCCAAGTCGGCAAACACTTGTTTGACGAAATCAAGTTCGCCCACGGAGACACCGCCGGAGGTCACTACACAATCTGCGCGTGCGAAGGCCAGCTCCAGCGCCCGCCGCGTGTCATCAGGCTTGTCAGGAACGATGGGAAATATCTCTGCGACACCGCCCGCACTGTCAACTAACGCTGCCAGCGTGGTGCGATTGCTCTCGTAAATCTGTCCTGGCGCCAGCCCGGCGCCAGCTTCGCGCAGCTCTGAGCCCGTCGCGAGCAGCGCCACGCGCGGGCGTCCGCCAACGGCTACGCTCTGAACTCCGGTGGCGGCCAACAACGCGAGTTTGCCAGCGGTCAATTCCGTACCTGCACCACAAATGCTCTCCCCACATTTCACATCGACGCCGCGCAATCGGACATTCTCCCAAGGCTTGGCACTGTCGACTATCTGCACGGCCGCGGCGTGGTTCGGGAGCGGCGCTGTGTCCTCCTGCATCACCACGGCATCGGCACCGTCCGGCAGGGGAGAACCAGTGAACAGTCGGACACACTCGCCGGGCTGCAGTTTGCCCGTGAATGATTCTCCGGCTGCAATCCTGCCGATTACCTTCAGCGTGACTGGCGCATTGGCAGTTGCTTGTCGGACATCGTCCGCCCGGACGGCGTAACCATCCATCGCCGAGTTGTCAAAGCCCGGCAGATCCACCGTCGAGATAATGTCCATCGCAAGGATCCGCCCATATGCGGCGGCCAGGGCGACCGTCTCTGGCTGCGGGGGTGGAATGGCGTCGAGGATTCGTTGTTGGGCGGCTTCGAGTTCGATCACGCCGACTATTTTGACGTAAACGCCGGCGTTGAAAAGATTTTCAACGCCGGCGTGGGAAACTGTCAGGATGTCAGTGCGCGGAAGTGAGCACCAGCACCTGTTCGAGTGTGGAAACGCCCTCGCGCGCGCGGTCCAGCGCCACCATGCGAAGCGTGCGCATGCCCTGGCCGATCGCCACCTTTGAGAGTTCACGACTGTTGGCCCGGGCGATGATGAGTTTCCGGATTTCGTCGCTGACGGTCATCGCTTCGATGATGGCCAGACGTCCGGCGTACCCGGAATTCTTGCAACGGTCGCAACCACGACCGCGATAGAGCGTAACGCCGTCAAAGAGACTCGGGTCAATGTTCAGGTCCTGGAACATCTTGTTCGGGTAGGTGACTGGCTCCTTGCAATGCGAGCAGGTGCGGCGCATCAGGCGTTGCGCGCAGGACAGAATCACGGAGGAAGAAATCAAGAACGGCGCAATGCCCATATCGTCGAGGCGCGCGATGGCGCCGGGCGCGTCGTTGCAGTGCATCGTGCTCAGCACCTGGTGGCCGGTGAGCGCGGCTTCGATGGCGATTTCCGCCGTCTCGGTATCGCGGATTTCGCCGATCATGATGATGTCCGGGTCCTGGCGCAAAATGGACCGCAGCGCATTCGCGAAGGTGAGTCCGATTTCCTTCTTGGTCGGCACTTGGTTGATGCCGGGCACCTGGAATTCAACCGGGTCTTCAACCGTGATGATGTTGTAGATCGGGTTATTGAGCTCGTTGAGCGCCGAGTAAAGCGTGGTGGTCTTGCCGGAACCGGTCGGGCCGGTGACCAGAATCAATCCGTGTGGCGCGTCCACGGCAATCTTCACCTGCTGGAACGTATCCGGGTCGAGCCCCAGTTTGTCGAGGCTCGCGGAGAGATTGGACTTGTCGAGCACGCGAAGCACAATCTTCTCGCCGTGCACCGTGGGCATGATTGAAACCCGCAAATCGTAATCCTTGCCACCGACGCGCACGCGCATGCGACCGTCCTGCGGGAGCCGGCGCTCGGCGATGTCGAGGCTGGCCATGATCTTCATGCGGGAGGCCAGGGCCAGCTGCATTTGCTTGGGCGGCGGAGTCGCATCCATCAGCACCCCATCCACGCGATAGCGCAGACGGATGTGTTTCTCAAACGGCTCGATATGCACGTCGCTGGCGCGGTCCTTGATCGCCTGGACGAGAATCAAATTGGCCAGCTTGATGACGGGGGCTTCCTCGGAGGAAGCGGCCAACTGGTCGAGATTTACCTCTTCAACCGATTCCTTGACTGTTTCAAGGTTCGTCTCCTCCTCTTCGCTCTTTTGCTTGGTGGCGGCATCAATGATGTCCTCCATGCTCCCGCCCTTTTGGGCATCGAGGTTGTTCAGCTTGTCGAGGATGGATTTTTCCGAGGCGATGAGCGGGGCGACCTCCAGTTTGGTGGCGCGCTTGACGTCGTCCATGGCCAGGACGTTGAGCGGGTCGGCCATCGCGATGAACAGCTTGTTCTCGAGGCGCGAGACGGGCACGACCTTGTGGTTGTGCGCCAGTTCGCGGGGCACCGTCTCGGCCACTTCGGCCGGGATGCTGATGCGCGCGAGGTTGATGGGGGGCACGTTGAGCACGCGGCCCATGGAGACCGAGAGGTCCTGTTCGCTGACGTAGGATTTCTCGATGACGAGCTTGATGAAGCGCGTCCCGCCCTTCTTTTGTTCCTCCATCAACTCGTCCACCTGCGTGGTGGTCAGGAGGCCGTCTTCGACGAGGGCGTCGGCGATGCGTTCACCAAATGATTTTACGGGAGGCATGGTTAGCGAAAGACTTTGCGCAGGGTTTTCACGAGTTCGGCGGGCGGCACCAGGAACCACAAGAGCCGGTACGGGGTGGCTTCCGAAAGCTCGCGAGCGGCTTGTTGGTTAAACGGATTGGCCGTCGCCACCAGGATGGACTTGCTCATGCGATCGAACGGCATCACGCACCAGCGCTGGCATGTGGTCGCCGGGAAATTGCGCGCCAGTTCCACGTCAATGTCGTACTTGTCCAGAGGCAGGTAGCCAATGCGGGTTTTGTCGGCGAGGATCTTGAGGGACTTTTCCAGAGGCAGTATGCCCTTGTCCGCGAGCACCTGAATGAACGGTTCAATCACGCCATTGGGCGAAACACTCATGTCCGGCGTGCTCCAATACAGATCGAAATCGCCCGAAGTGATCAGTTTGGACTCGACGAACACCTTGTACATGGACTTGCGGCCGTCCTCAATCGGTCCCGTCGGCGCCTTGACGACCTTGGTGGGAGCGGTACTCGCGGACTTTTCCCCAGCGGCCGCAGGCTCCTTGCGCGGCGTGATGGCCGCCGGCGCGGCGAGACTGGGCTCAGTTTCGACGTTGCCCGCCTGGCTTTCAATGCCCTTCAGCGCCTTGAGTGCGTCAGCGTCGTTGGGGTGCAGCTGTAGAATGGTTTCATATTCGAGAATGGCCGAAGAATACTGGCCCATCTGAACGTAAGCCTCCGCAATCCGCTTGGCCGTCTGGAGCACATCCTCCTCGCGGCCCAGCTTGCTGTAGGCTTCCTTGAGAATTTCGAGCGATTGATAGTCACTGGGCTGCGATTGAGCGATGACTTCAAACATCTCAATCGTCTGCGTCAGTTGGGCTTCTTCGCCTTCGCTTAAAGTGGTCGCCATGTATTGTTTCGGTATACGACCCGCCACGAATAGGTTACGGCATGCCGCAACAGGTCAGAACAGGTTTTTTATTAGCAATCTGCTGGCCAGACTATTTTCCGCGCACGCAGATGGCAACATTTCATTCAGCCAGCGGCAACGACCGCCGAATCTTTCCCGGACGAAGACACCGTGTCTCGTTCTTGCACGCGCGTCCATCGACCGCCAAGCTCCGCAGGTGAGAAATAATCGTGCCGAAATTCTCGTCACTGCCGCCCGGCGACTCGCCGAAACGGCGGGCCGGCTGAAATTCACGGCGCCGGTTGCGTTTGTTTACAACCCGCTGGATTACGCATGGCCGGCCCACGAGACTTACCTGCGGAAATTTGGGAATTCTCGCAAGCGCGTTCTCTTCCTCGGCATGAACCCCGGCCCCTTTGGCATGGCGCAAACTGGAATCCCCTTCGGCGAAGTCGCCGCCGTCCGTGACTGGCTGGGCATCCACGCTGCGGTCGGCAAGCCGCCGCGCGAACATCCCAAGCGGCCGGTGGAAGGATTCGCCTGTCCGCGTTCCGAAGTCAGTGGCGCGCGGCTCTGGGGTTTGTTTGGGCAGCGGTTTTTCACGGCCGGACAATTCTTCGCCACCCACTTTGTGGTTAACTATTGTCCGCTCGCGTTCCTCAGTGACACGGGTGCCAATGTTACCCCGGACAAACTTCCCACGCGCACGGCGGCGAGACTTTTCGCCGCCTGCGACGAACATCTGCGAGAGGTGGTGGCGACCCTGGCCCCGGAGTGGATCGTTGGCGTTGGCGATTTTGCCCGGCGTCGGGCTGAGGCGGCAGCCGTCGCGCCGACCGTGAAACTCGGCCAGATCTTGCATCCCAGTCCGGCGAGTCCCGCGGCAAATCGTGACTGGGCCGGGCAAGCCACCCGTCAGCTCGAAGGTTTGACGGTCTGGTGAGTCGGCGCTGACCGGGTTGCGCTCGTCCAAGTGCTCTCACCGTCATCCACCCGGCCGGATCGCTCGCGTCCAGGTCACAATCACCAGCACCGCAAAACTAAGTCCGGCTGCGAAATTCAATGGCACGTTCGTCACTAGTTCCGGCACCCGGGCGAGCAGCCAGCCGAGGGCCAGTCCGGCGACAAAGCCGCCGAGATGCGCAGCGACATCCGATTCGGGCGAAACGCCCAGCAGCACAAACAACAATAGCGTTCCGGCCAGCGCGGTTAACACAGTTTTGGAACGCGAGGTGGTGGGACCGACGAGACTTCGACCTGGCGTCGCCAACAATCCCAGCGCTCCCATCACCACGCCGGATGCCCCCAAACTTTGATGCGCTGCACCGTGAAGGATGAGGGAAAACAGATTGCCAACCACACCGGCGAGCCACGCTGCAAGCAGTCCGACGCCTGTGCCATGCCGGCCCATGGCCAGCGCCAGCAGCAGGAAACCAAACCCGGCGTTGCTGGCCAGATGTGGCAGATCGGCGTGCAGCCACGTGGCCGTGAACAACCGCCACCATTCGCCCGCTTCAACCGCCTGGGTGTTCATCACGCCGCCGGTGCGGATCGTGGGTCGCCGTAAGCTCAATTCGTGAAACAAGAGAACCAACAACACCCACAAGCCGGCCGCCCAGTCGAACATCAGCCGTTGCCTTAACACTGGCCGCCGCCAATGCCAGTGACGGTTCTCAATGCGATACTGCCGGATGACTGCACTGGCGCGCGCGGCCATTTCGGTGGGCACCATCAACTGCCACTTGCCGTCGGCGTCCGGTTGGATGACATGCTCGATTCCTTGGCTGACGAGCACCAGCGACCAATCCATGGCCTGCCGTTTGTTTTTGGCGCTCAGCACCGTTTGGGCGGGCGGGAGCTGTTCAAATGACTCGTTCAACGGGCCGCAATCTGACACGCCCGCCGCGCCTGTCCAGCGCGACGTGAGTAAGCCGGTGACGGATTTCCCGGATCGGGGCTTTTCCGAGTCCCGGTTTGCTGGCACTGTTGGAGCATGGACGACCAACTGGCATCCGCAGCTCCGCCCCGGCGCTATCTCTGGCCGTGGATTGTGCTGGGGTTTTTCCTGCTTGGCGTGGGGCTGGCCATCGTTTCGGTCCGGCGCGAGGCCCAACGGGTAAGGGAACAGCGAATACCAACGCCGCAGGAATCCGGCAGCGTATCGACCAACTTTTCGAATTGATCACTACGCCAGCGCGACGGTTTCAGTTTTGCCCGTCGCAAAGAAATGCAGCCAGCAGCGCGTCACGGGTCGTCGGTAGATGCGGGCCAGGGCCAGGGAGTAGAGTTTTACCTGGGGAGAGTAATGTTCAACTCGCGCCGCAACTTCGGCGGCTGACCTGACGTGATCGGTCTTGAAATCCAGCAGCCAGATTTCGCGCTCGCGAATGGCCGCCAGATCAACTACGCCTTGGATGACAACAAACTCTTCGTCGCCCAACGCTGGATTTGCCAGCGGCAAATTGAGGGCGCGCAAGTCCGCCGTGCTCATGCGAGCGGTGAAAGGCAGTTCCCGATGCACCTCTGTCTCCCCAAACAAGCGGAAGCTCTTTCCCACCGGGGATTGCCAGAACGCCGACAAAGCGGCGAAGTCGAGCACTCCGATCTCTTCCACCGACAAGTCACCGGCTATCCGCATCGATTCAGCTTCGGCGCGTAATTCCAGCTCGCCCCCGACGCGCGATAGTTCCACGAATTGCATGAAAGCGTGATGCGCATTGCCAATTTCGGTGGGCGAAGGTTTCCCCGTCTGACCGGACGTCGCGCCAGGTCGACGCGCAGTGCGCTTTGCCGGAAACCACGTCCGCGCTTCTTCGTCGCGCTCATTTGCGCGGCGGCGCAGCACTGAGACCGAGGTCTTGGCCGGCTCGACGGTTGCCGCTTTGTTTGGATAGCGAAACGCCAGTCGCGACTGCAACTCGGATAACACCTCAGCCGACGGCAACTTAACCAACGGTTCCGCAGGAGTCTGGGTCGCGGCTTCGTGAATGGCAAAACTTTCGTCCTGTGCGTCGTAGAATCGCCACTGAAGCAAACCATTCGAGCCTTCGGAATCGCCGGTCCATTCCGTCGCCGTCACCGCATTGGTGAACCAAAGCCGCAGCCATTCCAGCGGCGTGCCGGCACGCAGGAGCGCAAGATCGGTCACGTCGGCAACTGCTCGCCAGCGCTCGGGTTCGTCCTTCCGGCTGGCCGTTCCGGTTAATAGCAAAGTGTCGCGCGCGCGGGTGAGGGCCACGTAAAGCAATCGCATTTCCTCTCCCAACAACGCCCGGCGCTCTCGTTGCGTTGCGGCCCAATGCGCGATGCTGGGATAACGCCGCCGCGATCCTGGCGCCACCAGTTTCGGGCACAAGCCCAAGTCTTCGTTGAACAAAATATCGCCGCTTAGCTCGCGGAGATTGAACTTCGTGCCCAGCCCGGCGAGCGCCACGACGGGAAACTCCAGCCCTTTGCTGGCGTGAACGGTCATCAGGCGCACGGCGTTTTCGCTGTTCAGCGCGGCTGGTTGGTGCCGCACCTCCGACTCTTCCTGTTCCGCGATGAATTTCAGGAAACGAAACAATCCCTCGCGCTGATAAGGATCGAAACGCCGGGCCAGTTCGACGAGCCGCCGCACGTTGGCGGCGCGCGCTTCCCCACGTTCTCCCGCCAGCAGCAACGCTTCGTAATGCGTTTCGCTCAAGGCCGTTTCCAGGCAATGCGTGAGGGATGAATGCCGGGTCAGTTCACGCCAGCCGGCGTATTGGGCTAGGAACGCTTTTGCTTTCTTCGCGCCGTCGGTCTCGTCCTCGGCGTATCGCCACAAGGCGAACCAGATCAGTCCGCGCGGTTGTGCCAGTAGCACTTCCGCGAGTTCGGTTGGCGACAATCCGACTAGTGGGGAATGCAACACAGTCAGGAGCGGCACATCCTGTAGCGGGTTATCGAGCAACCGCAGCAAGCTCAGCAGATCGGTAATCTCAAGCGAATCGAGAAAACCCGCACGTTCCGCGTACAACGGCACGCCGGTTTGATGGAACGCTTTCGCAAAAACCTCCGCGCGGCCGGCCGCACTGCGCATCAAGACGACCATGTCCCGGTATTCCACTGCTTGGAACTGCTTCGTATCGCGATTCCAGATTTGGTGGCCCGAGTCTTTCAATGCCTTGAGCCGGCGCGCGATGAGTCGCGCCTCGCGCTCCGTGCTTTGCAGATCGGCCAACTCGCCCAGCTTGCCCCCCTCGCTTCCCTCATCAACGGCTTCAGCGCTGCTTTCTTTTTTGATGACGTGTAATTCGACCCGTGGCGTGGCGTCGACAGTCACGCTAAGCGCCGGGCGCATTTCCGGGGCGCCAAATTTCAGTTCGGCATTCGCACCGTAATGCAGCCCGCCAATTACGGGCCGCATCAGTTCGCGAAACAAGGGGTTGATGAAATTCAACAGCCCCTCCCGGCTGCGGAAATTTTCCGATAACGGCAGCACCCGGCTGTCTTGCTTTTGGTCGGCACTCCATTGGGTCTGGTAGTTCTGAAAGATCCGTGGATCAGCCAGCCGGAAGCGATAAATGCTCTGCTTGACGTCACCGACCAGGAAACGGTTTGCCGCCCGGCCGGCGCGACTCACCGCGCGAAGGATGGCGTCCTGCGCCGCGTTGATATCCTGGCATTCATCCACGAACACGAACCGGAATTGCTCTCGACAGGCGAGCGCCACGGGCGATGGCGCTCCGCGTTCATCGTACAACAAACGCAACGCCAACTGCTCCTGGTCGGCGAAATCAATGCCGCCCAACTCACGCTTGGCTTTTGTGAATTCCGCGGTGAATTCATGCGCCAGCTCCAGCAATGTCTTCAGCGGCCCGCGCGCGGTCGTCCAGTCCTCCGCCAGTGCGATGGCGTCGTCACGGACAAGTTCCGCAAGGAATTCGGCATCGGCGTAGAAGGATTCGACGGGCTTGCGCACCTTGGTCTTCGTGCCGCGTACCCACTGGTCCGGCTCATCGGTGGCGAGAATCTTTTCCAAGCTGGTCGCCGCGAGCGAAATTGCGGTGGGCGACTTGCACAACGCACCGAGTGCGGCGCGCGCCGTGGCGATATTGGGCGCAGCGTCAGCTGCTCCGGCCAATGCTTCAAACCAAAGCTCGGCCCAGTCTCGCAGCGCTTCTAAAAGAATCTGGCGCCACGCCGTGGGTTCAGGATCCGCCAGCGTCACGAACTGCCGGGCGAACCACGCTTCCGGGTTGGCCAGCGCTTGCGTATGCCGGTGCAGGGATAAGACCAATTGCCGGATGGCATCCTCCCGGCCACTGCCATGGCTTCGGACCAGTTCACGAACCGGCGAGTCTGGATTGGTGTAATGTCGCTCGAACAATTCATCCAACACCCCGTGAAGGAGCGGCTTCGTCTGCGCTTCATCCAGCACGGTAAACTGCGGATCGAGACCCAGGGTGTGAAAGTTCCGCCGCACGAGATCCAGACAGAAGCTGTGCAGCGTCGAGATGGGTGCGGTTTCCAGCAAGGCGACCTCCTCGGACAACCGCAGAGCCAGCGGTGAATCGTCGGGCTCTTCCGCCAATCGTTCGTTGAAGCGTCTCCGCAAACGCTCGCGCATTTCCGCAGCGGCGAGTTCGGTAAACGTCACCATCAAAATCTCATCGAGCCGGCAGCCTTCATGGATCACCAGCTGCAGGCAACGCTCGGTGACGGTGCTGGTCTTGCCCGTGCCCGCGCCGGCGGCGACGAGCACATCGCCGCGGGCAGCGATGGCGGCCTGTTGCTGGGCGGTGGCGCTCATTCGGCTGCCTCCTGACCGGGCGGCTTCAAAACCCGAAACGGTTGCGTCCAAGGATCAAAACGGCAGACGCTGGCGTAATCACAAAAGTCACACGCGGTCTCGCTGCCCTTGCGAAAGGGCGCGGGCGCGATCGCGCCGGAATAAATCTCCGTGCCAAGGCGTTTCAAGTTGTCCACCGCGCGCGTCAGCAATTCGGCGAAGGCCGATGAGCCGAGCCGGTCGTGCGTGCGCGCGCCGGTTTTGAATTGTTCGTCTTTGCCGTAAGGATCGAGCAACGGGAGCTGGGCGTCGTCATAACGCCCTTGATGCTGGAAACCTTCGCGCACGGCGGCTTCAACATCCGTCATCGCTTCGCGGCGCGATCTGGTGGAAGTAAACTCCCCGCGCAGGTTCACGTAAAAGACGCCAACGGGTTTGATGGCCGCGGCTTTCAATGTGTCTCGGACCTCGGGCAGGCTCGCCAGCACGTTGAGATAGGCCGGCAATTGGAGTTGCAGACCGTGATACAGCTTCAAGCGATCCGGTTTGCGACTGCTGGATTTGTAGTCCATGACTACCACGAGGGCGGCGCCGGTGGATGCATCGCGCCACACGTCCACCCGATCAATGCGGCCGCGCAATGCAAGCGCATGACCGTCGGGCAGGGGCAGCTTCCACGCGGGCCAAAGCGAGTCTTTGAGGCCGAAGCCAGCCTCGACAAGCGTCGGATCGAAACGGTAATCCCTAGCCCAGGTAACCAGCACACTGATGAGTGTTTCCAGTAAACCCAGCAGCAGTTCGCCGGCGAAACGGCGCGCCGCATCGGCCGCAAAGAGGCCATGCTGATAACTGGTCAGTAACCCGCCGCCAATTCGGCGCACGCGTTCCCGAGCCTCGGCCGGGGTGATGTCGCGCCAGTTAAGGCCCGCGGCGACGAGTTCGAGATGAAACGCCTGCAGCACATCGTGCTGAAATGAACCGCGTTCGCGGGCTCCGAGTTCGAACTGTTTGCGTTCCTCGGCGCGGAGAGTGCGGCTGACAAAAAACTTGAATGGGCACGCGGCGAAATCCTCGAGGCCGCTGACGGAAGTGGCGAGTTCCGGGCCGAGCAGTTTGGCGACGAGCGGCGGCGGCAGGGGTTGATTGGCATTCGCGTCGGCCAGCGCGCGCGCCTTGTCCAGGACCGGCTTAAGCAACGGGAGTTCTACCAGGGCGGACGGGATTACCGCCACGGCCTGTAGCTGGATCGCTGGTGTAACGAATTCGCTCAGGTGTTCTGCGTCGGCAAATCCGGTGGGCGACTGCCAATTCTGCAACTTGAGTTGGGGAAAGATTTTTTCCAGTCGGTCGAAGAAGGGTGAGCGATTGAGCGGGTTGCCCTGCGCGTCATTTCGTGCGCAAGTGAGCACCAGCCGCTGACGGGCGCGGGTGCAGGCGATGTAGCCGTAGAACCATTCGTGTCCGAGGCGGCGGCGCGAGTCTGGCCCGAGCCGCGTTCCGTGGGTGACGAGCACGTCCCGCTCGATTTCATTCAGGAGCGGATCATCCTGTGGAGGGGCCGGAAACACGCCTTCGTTGAGTCCGAGCACAATGGCAAGGCTGAGTTCGGGATTGCGCGAGCGGTCAATCGCTCCGATGAGCACTTGATCGAGAGCCGGCGGGATGACGCCGACGGTGAGCGTGGCGAGGCCGGCTTCCAAGATTGGCAACCAGTCGCGAAGGCCGAGCACCTCGTGGGCGAAGGCTCGCTCGAGATTCTCCAGCCAGGCATGGAGTTGATCGAGAACGGTGGAATGAATGGCTGATGGCTGATGGCTGTTCGCCGATGCCAGGGTCAGTCGCTCGGTCCAATGATCGAGTGTGCGTTCGACTTCGAGCGCGTTCCAGAATTCGCGGAGCGCCGCGGCGAGTTGTGGGCCATTGAGCGGAGTGCGTGTGCGTTCAGCGAGAGCCTGAAAGGATGGGATGAGTTTCTCGCGCAGCAGCTCGGCGCGGTCGGTGTCTGATTTGAGATCCGGGATTTCAAGGGGCTTGAGCCAGGTTGCGCCATCCCAGCCAAATTCAAGCGCGAGATTCTCCAGCCAGTCAATGTCCACCTCGCTCGCGGGCGTGAGGCCGGTCTTGAGTGCGCCGAACCAATCAGCCTGCCGCCAGCCAAAAGCGCCCAGGCGCAGGGCGTAGCGGGTGAGCTCCGCAAGCGGATGGTGGGCGACTGGCTCGCGGCGATCGATGAAGCACGGAATCTCAAAGCGCGCAAAGACCCGGCGCAAGGTGTCGGCGTAGCCAACGAGCGAACGCACCAGCACCGCGGTTTCGCGGTAACGTCCGCCATTGCGAACAAAGTGGCTGATCTCGCGCGCGGCCAGCGTGGCTTCGGCTTCGGGATTGATGCAGCTAAAGGCGGAAATCGAGGATGGCGAATGGAGACTGGGGGACGGAGTGTTTGCTGCCGATTTGCTCCAGTTGGATTCGAGGGTTGCGAGATCGGGACTGCCGGCAAAGCGCGTGGGTTGATCTTTTTCGGGCAGCAATTCAATCGAGGTAATTGCACTTTTGATGGCGCGGACGCTTTCGCGACAGCGCAAATAAGTCTGGCCAACGACGGACCAAGTCGAGAGCCACGACGGTTCATCCTGCGGTTCGCGATCGAGGCAGAAGGCGAGAGTCGCGCGCTGGCAATGGGGAACAACCGCGCTGAGGAGATCAAGTTCCTGACTGGTCATCTCGGCAAAGCCGTCCAGCCAGAGAGCGGCGAGCTGGAACGTCGGGCGTGCGCGGGGGCCGGAAGCTGGAGCGCGAAGCAACGTGGTCGCTTCGTCAATCATGCCGTCGGCGTCATGCAACGCATGGGTTTGCAGCCATTCCTGATAAGTGCGCAGGAGGAGCGCAAAGTCGTGGAGTTTGTCCCGCAGTTGGGCGGGCGAAGTGACTTTGGTGGCGAGCGTTTCGAGATGACGGGGGGAAAGTTGGTGACGTTGGAGCTCGCGCAACAGCGTGCTCAGTCGGGTGGCGAAGCCGGGCAAGCGTGCACTGGAACGAAATAGTTTAAGGTCCGAGCGGTGTCTGGCCAGCAAGGCCCGCAACACCATGACGCGGCCCTCATCATCCAGGAATTCCGGGAACTTGGGGCTGAGTTCGGTGAGGATAAATCGCGCGAGCCGGTCGAAGGAAAGAATCTGGAGGCGGGTGTAGCCACCAAGCGAGCCGTCGGCGAGCAGTTGCCGTTCGAGTTGAAATGTGGCCTGTTTCGGCGCCAGCAAGAGAAGGGGCAGCCCCGCTGGATCGCGGAGCAGTTCAGCGCGAATTTCGGCCAGGCAGCGAAATGTCTTGCCGCTGCCGGCTGGGCCGATGAGGAATCGCACTTGCACGCGGACGTTGTAGCGAAGGGGCGCCGGTCAGACCAAGCAACAAAAAATTCTTTTGGCCGATCCGGTCGGCTGCCGTTTGCCATCCGATCAGACTTCGATTGCTTTGCCGGGCTGGGGCTGGATGATTTTGATTTTTGGATGACGAGCACGGATCTGTTCCTCAAACCACTTTCGCGAATCGTCGCCCCCGTGACCGAGCAACACAGCACGAGGCAAAACTTGGCCCACAAAATCCAGCAAATCGTCTCGATTGGCATGGGCAGTGAGATCGAACTCCTGCATGTCGCATCGCCGCGTGACGCTGCCCACGCTGGGGCTAAAGATAAATGTTTCACCTGGTTTGCTCTGTTTGAGCCGCCCGGCGGCCGAGTCGGGATCAGCGTAGCCGACAAAGAAAATGGACTGGCGTTCGTCTTCAATCATTCGCGCGGCGAGATCGTGTGCGGGCGTGTTTTCACTCATCATCCCGGAAGTCAGCACAAAGATGCGGCTGCCGCCGAGTTTCATGCTGTGGGCCTGGCCCTTTTCCAACACGACAAGGTTCAACGCTTCATGCAATTGCAGGTTGCTGTGCTGGCGGTGCACGCGATGCGATTCCAGATCGTAAATCTCCGTGAAGACGCGGCCCAGCCCGCCGATGTAGATGGGCTGGCGTTTCAATTTACCTTCACGCATCAGTAGCGCGAGTTGCGCGAGGATCTCCTGCGTGCGTCCGAGGGCAAACGACGGAATCAAAATTGAGCCCTTGCGCTTGAGCGCGCGATGGATGGCGGCGTTGAGACGCTCGATTTCGGTGGCGCGGGTGATGCCCTTCGGCACGAGGCGATTGCCCCGGGTGGTTTCCATGATCAGCACGTCCGCCTTCACATCCTCAAAGCGCGCGGCGCGGAGGATCGTCTGATCGTGAAAGCAAACGTCGCCGGTGTAAAAAAGCGTTTCCTTGCGCCCGCGCACGAGGATGCCCGCCGATCCGAGGGTATGGCCGGCATCGAAAAATTCGAGCGTCGGCGAACCGAGACCGGCGCGCGTTTTGTGGAACGCGGCCCATTCAATCTCGCGATTGTAACGGAAGCCCTGGAACAACGGGGCGATGTCGTCCACTTCGTCGTGGGTGTAGAGCGGATATTCCCGGATGCCGAGTTCGTCGCGCTGGCGCGTCATGACGTTCACGGAATTGTGCAGCACGCGCTCGATGATGTGGTAGCTCAGCTGCGGCATCAGCACGTGTGCCTTGCCAAAATTCCGCACGGCGATCGGCAGCGTGCCTACGTGGTCATGGTGACAGTGCGAAAGCGCGATCGCATCCACGTCCTCGTTACGAATGTCCTTGAACGTGGGCACCCCGGCGTGCCCTTCGCGCTTGGGGTGCATGCCGGAGTCCATCAACAGGCCGTGGCCCTCGAGGTTTACATGCCAGGCGCTCGCGCCGATGTCGACGTCGGGATTGAGATTGACGATGCGCATGGGCTGATTGGTTCGCGCAGCCAGCGTACGCCATCGTGCGGCGCGCACCAACGACATTCTCAGCGCCCGCCAGTAGGGTTGGCTTCCGTCGGCAAGGACATGACCGGCAAGTATTGGCCTTTGAACTCACGCCGCCACCACTCACCCGTGCGACGTCGCTCGGCGAAAGTGGTAAAGTGATATTCATAGACCGAAGCCCGCACGAAACGCGGCGGTTGGCCCGGGAAAGGATTTCGCTCCAGGAGCGCCAGCACCTCGGGCGAGCCTTGCAGGAGGCGCACGCCCAAGCTGGCCAGCCAGGGGTTGTTCTCGCTCCGGCCCAGGGCCGCAAACCACATCTGCCAGTCGAGTCGCGGCTGATGCGGGGCGACGAAGCGGGGGCGCTGCTTCTCCCGTCCGGGCTTGTATTTGAATTCAAACGCGCGCCACCGAAGTCCATCGTTGCTGCCTTCGACAATGATCTCGGGTCGCGTTTTTGTCATCACGGCGAACAAGCCATAGCTATTTACGCTGCGAAACGGGGCGAGCAGTTGATGCAGCTCACTCACGGGTGCAAACAGGACGGAGCGAATGCCAAACATGCCAAGCAATTGCACCGTGGTGATCGAGATGATCACGATTGCCAGGCCGACTACGGTGTTGCGATGCCATGGCGGAGCGGCGCCGGGTTGAAGGTGCGGGAAACGGGAGCGCAAGTATTTGGGCAGGAAGCGAGCCAGGGTGAAGTCATCTAGTAGCGTCACGCACAGGGCCAGCGTCACGCAATTGAAGAATGTGTAATTGCCGGTGAGCAGGATGAGAATTTGTAACAACGCAAAGAGCAAAGCGGCGAGTTGTCGAGGCCGGCGTGGCAGGAAAATGAAAAACGGTACGACGAGCTCAATGCCAAACATCATAAAGCAGGAAGCCTTTTGCACCCACAGCGGCAGCTGATGCGCGTACCAACCAATCCACGTGGGCAACGGCTGGGTTTCGTAATGCACCGCCAGAGCGGTGAGATTGCGCCAGGCCTCGTCGCCACTTAATAGTTTCACGCACCCAGATTGGAACATCAGCTTGAAGAGCAGCAAGCGCAGCAACCAGAGCGTCAGCCGGGACGGTGGAGTTTGGTGCGCAAGTCGCGGCCAGAGTTGAATTGGCGCGAGAAAGATGGCAAGGAAGCCGGTTTCCAGCAGCAGCACGTCCCACTGGTAGCTGAGAAATATGCCGGCGACGCCGGAGAGCGAAAGGTAGATCAGCCACAAAAGGAACAAACAGGGCGCAGGCGCGATGCCCACCACGAGGAGCAGGGCCAACACCGTGCCAGCCGCGCACTGCAAGTGCAAAGACCTGTCGCTGACACTCAACCACCCGAAGGTCGGCAGCTGCCGGAAGCGGTCCAGTTCGATCACTTGCGAATCGAAGTATCGCCGGGCATCAGCCATGAAACCGGTCGCGGGCAGGATGCCATTGCTGCCTATCAATCCGTCCACCTGCGTCCACAAGGACACGAACGCGATGAGGTAGATCACGCCGAGCGCGCGTAGGAAAATCCAACGTGTGAGAAAGTAATCTGGGCGTTCGACGCGCGCGCCAAACAGAAGGCCGGTAATTTTGGAAAAGAACGGACGATGTTGTGCGACCTGGCGGTAGGTTTGTTCCGACAGACTAGCAAACCACGGCCATTTCACGTAGTAACGCCACCATCGTTGTTGGTGTGGATTCCGGGCGAGCGCGCGGAAGACGGCCGCTGCGCCACTGATGACTCGGCCATCGGTCTCGACGAACTGCACGGCGGCTTCAAACGCAGTTGTCGGAATCTCGGGAAAGCGCTCGCGAACCGTGGCGTCCTGGGACGGCAGATACTCGATCGTGTCGCCGGTTTCCTGTTGCCAGCGACGAATCCAAAGCGTGCAGAACCGGCAATCGCCGTCATAGATCAGCACGGGCCGGGGGGGCGGCGTGGCGACGCGGTTCGCAATGTTCACCACGTCAGAGTGAGCGGGAAAATTCCATTCGTCCAGTCTGCGACGAACGCCGGGTGCCAGCCGCGCTCCATTGACGCTGCCGCGGGGAAGCCCTACGCTGAATGTGCGTTATGAGTGAACTGCAAAATTCCCTGGTCGAGCTGATCCGGCGCACATCCGCTGAGATTCCTGAAGACGTCCACAAGGCGATCCTGACGTCATTGGAAAATGAGAAGCAGCAATCGCTCGCGGCGAATTCGCTCAAGATCATCGACCAGAACATCGCGCTGGCGAAGAACAAGTCGCAGCCCATCTGCCAGGATACCGGGAGCATCTTGTTTTACGTGGATTGCCCCGTCGGCTACGACCAAATCGCATTCGCCGAAACCGCGCGTGCCGCGGTGACGCTCGCAACCAAGAAAGGTTTTCTGCGCCAGAACTCCGTGGATTCGCTCACGGGTAAGAATGACGGTACGAACGTCGGGCCGGGCGCGCCCAGTTTTCATTTTCATCAGCATCGTTCACCGGAAATCAACGTGCGACTCGTGCTCAAGGGCGGCGGTTGCGAGAATGTCGGCGCGCAATACTCATTGCCGAACGAGAAGCTCAACGCGAACCGCGACATTGACGGCTGCCGCAAGGTGATTCTCGACGCGGTGTTGCAGGCGCAGGGCAAAGGCTGCGGGCCGGGCATCCTCGGCGTGTGCATCGGAGGCGACCGGGCGACGGGCTACGAATTGAGCAAAACGCAGTTCCTTCGGCTGATTCCCGACCGCAATCCGACGCCCGAACTCGACGCGCTGGAGCAGGACGTGTTGAAGACGGCCAACGAACTCGGCATCGGCCCGATGGGCTTCGGCGGCAAAACAACCTTGCTGGGCGTGAAGATATGCGCGGCGAACCGCCTGCCGGCTTCATATTTCGTGAGCATCAGCTACATGTGCTGGGCCTATCGGCGCCAAGGAGTGAAGCTGGATGCGGAGGGGAAAATTGGGAAGTGGTTGTATTAGGAAACGCGGACACGATCAGCTACTTCACCGCCAACTCGCTTTCGCAGCAATTCTCACCACTGGCCGTTTCCTCCTGATCACTGAAATCATGGCTGTCCCAGCACGGGTCGAGGCCGAGGTCCTTGAGCATCTGGAGGTCTTTCTCGACCGGTTGATTCAACGTGGTGAGGTAATTCCCGACCATCAGCGCGCTGGCGCCGGCCATGAAAATCATGCTTTGCGCGTCCCGCAGATTCACGGTGCGGCCGCCGGCGATCATGATTTCCTGGCGCGGCAGGATAAAGCGGAAGCAGGCGATGGTCTTGAGGATTTCCATCACGGGCAAGCGTTCGATGTGCTCAAAAGGCGTGCCGGGAATGGGGTTGAGGATGTTGATCGGCACGACGTTGGCCCCAATTTCGCGTAGAGACAGGGCGAGGTCGCAGCGGTCTTCGCGCGATTCACCCATGCCGATGATGCCGCCAGAGCAAATCTTGATGCCGGCCTTTTTCAAATAGCCGATGGTTTCGACGCGGTCTTCGTAGGTGTGCGTGGTGCAGTGCTGCGGGAAAAAACGGCGTGAGCTTTCGAGGTTATGCCCGTAACACTCAAGGCCGGCCTCCTTCAGGCGATCGGCGACTTTCTGATTCTTGATGATGCCCAGCGAAGCATCGGGCCGGGTTTTACCGCTGGCTTTCAGTTCGCGAATGCGGTCGCAGACTTCGTCGAGAATAGGGCCTTCATTCAAACCTTTCCAGGCGGCGACGAGGCCAACGGCCGTGACATTGTTCTTGTTCGCTTCGTCGGCAGCTTCGATCACCGGCTCTGGATCAAGGAATCCGTACTTGGGTGAGCCTGTTTGGTAGAAAGATGATTGAGCACAGAAGCTGCAGTTTTCCGAACAGCTGCCAGCCTTGGCGTTGACGATGGAGCAGAGGTGAATCTTGTTGCCCTTGAAATGTTCGCGGATTCGATTGGCCCACGAGAGCAGATCGAGAATGTCGGCGGAAGTTTCAAGGTTGAATAACGCCAGGGCTTGTTCCCGATTGATGCGGCTCCCAGCGAGGACACCTTGACCGAGCGCAGCGATTTGTTCGTGGTTCGTGGCGTCAACGTGTTTGGCGATCATGGTTGACAGGATAGTAAAAGCCAACGAGGCGGCAAGCTCCGGCTGAATCAGGCCCGGCTGCGTTGAGAGTGGAAGGATCGGTCAAAAACCATGGGCAGGACGATGTCGTAATGGTGTTCCTCGAATTTCAACACCAGCTGGACGCCTGAAATCTTGTGGGTCGCACAAAAATCAATCGCGTGGGTCGAACTGAGGAAATCCATCGCCTTGACCGCATCGCGCGTCCAGACACCGGTATCTTGCAGGTAAGCACCTGTGTCTTTCTGCTGGAGTAGGATTCTCATCGTTGCGTTTCGATCAGCCTGGACTGCGCAAACCGCTCGGAGACAACGTCAACCCGGCACACTCAACTAATGGTGGCTAGTCCGTGCTGGGTCACTGCGGATGGTATCAGCTTTGGTGATTCTGGCAACGGGTTTTTTGCGAAAACTCTGAAGGTACGCGGGAGTGGTTGTGGGACAAAGGGCTTTACACTGTGGAATTGAGTTTCCAAAGTAAGAGCGTGCTTGTTTCGACTGAAACGCGCCGTTCAGGAGCTCAACCAAACCGTCCTGCCAGCGGCGTCTCAACCGTTCCCGACTTGGAGACTGCCATCACGCAGTCTCAGAATTACTTGTTCAGCGTCCAGAAGCCGGAGGGATTCTGGGTGGGCGAACTCATTGTGGATTCAACGCTGGTTTCGGACACTGTCGCTTTTCATCACTGGAACCGGAAAATAGATCTGGTCTGGCAGCGTAAGGCAGTGAATCACCTGTTCTCGATGCAGCTGCCGGACGGAGGATGGAATATTTACCATGGGGGTCCATCCGAAGTGAACGCGACGATCAAGGCCTATCTGGCGTTGAAACTTGCCGGCGTGCCGGTGACCGATCCGCGGATGTTGAAGGCGCGCGAAGTCGCCATGAATTTGGGTGGGGTGCCGCGCATGAACACGTTTTCCAAGCTGTATCTGGCGCTGCTTGGGTTGTTCCCCTGGAAGTACGTCCCGACCATTCCCTGCGAAGTGCTGCTGATCGGCAAGTGGTTCCACGTCAATTTCTGGGAGATGAGCAATTGGTCGCGCGCGATGCTCGTGCCGCTGGCCATCATCAATCACTTTAAGCCCACCCGCCCGCCGGCCAATGGCGTGAATCTTGACGAATTGTATCCCGCCGGTTTCCACGAACGCGATCTCGCGTTGCCGCCCGATCCGGACAAGATTTCACTCCGCAACTTTTTCTTGTGGCTCGATCGCCTGCACAAGTTTGCCGAACTCTTCGCCGAGCGGGGGGTTCATCCGTTTCGGAAACAGGCGTTGAAGAAATGCGAGCAATGGATGCTGGAGCGCTTCGAAGGCAGCGACGGGCTGGCGGCGATCTTTCCCGCAATGCTCAATGCGCTCATCGCGCTCAAGGCGCTGGGTTACGTGGACGACCACCCCCAGGTCAAACGGGCCGAGCACGAGTTGAAGAAACTCGAGCACGAAACCGAGGACAGCGTGCGGATCGAGCCGTGTTTCTCCCCGGTCTGGGACACGGCCATTGTCACCATCTGCTTGCGCGAATCGGGCGTGCCGGAAAACGATCCCCGCATCCAACGCGCGGCCGAATGGCTGATGGCGAAGGAAATTCGTTTTCGCGGCGATTGGATTCACAAGAACCCGGCCAAGGTTGAACCCAGCGGCTGGGTGTTTGAATACAACAACAAATGGAATCCCGACGTGGACGACACCGCCATGGTGCTGCTGGCCCTGCGCCAGGTGGCCACGAAGGACCGGGCGCAGCGGGACGAGTGCTTTGCGCGCGGCCTGCGTTGGATGATGACTTTCCAGTGCAAAGACGGGGGCTGGGCGGCGTTCGACAAGGACTGCACCAAGAATATTCTCGAAAAAGTTCCGTTTGCGGATCACAACGCAATGCTTGATCCCGAATGCGCGGACATCACCGCGCGAATTTTGGAGTTGCTGGGCTACGAGGGCTGGGATCGCAAGCATCCGCAGATCAAAACCGCGCTGGCTTATGTCCGAGGCCAGCAGGAGGAAGATGGTTCCTGGTACGGGCGCTGGGGGGTGAATTACATTTACGGCACCTGGCAGGTGTTGCGGGGCATGCGGGCATTGAATCTCGACATGAATCAAACCTGGCTGCAGCGCGGACGTGCGTGGCTGGAAAGCGTGCAACACGCCGACGGCGGTTGGGGCGAGCGCTGCAATACCTACGACGATCCCGTTTTTAAAGGCCAGGGTCCGAGCACGGCTTCGCAAACGGCCTGGGCGGTAATGGGACTCTGCGCGTTCGACGATCCCGATTCGCCTGCGCTCAAGCGCGGCATTGAATACCTGATCAAAACGCAGAATGCCGATGGCTCCTGGAGCGAGGATGAGATCACCGGCACCGGTTTCCCCAAGGTGTTCTACCTGAAGTACGACATGTATCGCAACGCCTGGCCCCTACTGGCCCTGGCAACCTACCGGCAGATCTGCGAACGTCGCGATTCCGGGTCGGCGCAACCAAAGCCCGCAGCGAAGAATCACCAGACGCCAGTGCTGGCGTGAACCAGCCCGCCACCGCGCTCCGCAAAACAACCGCCCGACGCATGCCTGTTCCTTCAGTTGTAGCTTTCGACCTCGGCAAAGTCCTGCTGGATTTTGACTACGCCATCGCCAGCCGGCAACTCGCGCGCCAGTCGCACCTGCCTTTGCCGGAAATCGAGCGTTACTTCGATCACTCACCGTTGCTCTATCGGTACGAAACTGGCCTGATGACTCGGGAAGAATTTCATGCCGAGATCAGCCGCGGCACCGGTTACCGCGGCTCGCTGGCCGAGTTTTCGGCGGCGTTTGCCGACATATTTTCCGAAATGCCGGCCATGATTGCGCTGCATGCCGAACTGCGTGGACGGGGCGTGCCGACCTACATTTTCTCGAATACCAACGACCTCGCCATCGAGCATATCCGGCGCAATTTTCCGTTCTTCGCCAATTTCTCTGGTCACATTCTCAGCTATGAAGTCGGCGCGATGAAACCCGCGGCCCGGATCTATGAAGCGCTGGAAACCATGAGCGGCAAGCGCGGCGCGGAAATCCTCTACCTTGATGACCGCCAGGAAAACGTGGAAGCCGGCGCAAATCGGGGCTGGCAGGTGATTTTGCAGACCGACCCGGCGACATCCCGCGCGGCGGTCACAGCCGCGGGTTTGCTCTGAGGGCACAATCAGGGCGACGGCTTGGTGATCAGCAGCCGTTCGAGCTTCTCTCCGCCGTCACCGAGGGAGAATAGGCGGTCGGAGATCTCATTCAATGCCCGGCGCGTGGTGTCAAACCGCTCCGAGAGCGTGTCCAGAATGCCCGCCAGCTCATACCGCTGAGCCATCCGTTGGTCGGAAGCCGCGCGATACTGGCTGCGCCCCAGTGCCGCGTAATAACTCAGGTCCGGATACCCGCGTTTCTCGGCCCGGAACCGGATGCGCTCATGAAATACTCCCGACAGGAAAAGCGAATGATTGCCGATGTGTACCCGGATGTGAAAGCTTGTGCGATCATCTGCAGTCTGGAGCGCGGCGAGCATTTCAAAAAAATAATCGAGTACGTTCGACTGGCCCGGCACCACGCACCGCAATTGTTCAGCGCGGGCAAATTCCGCCAACACTTCGGCGACGTAGTCCGCCACGGTGCGGTCCGTGATACCCGATCGCCGAAACACATTTCGCACGAGGATGTAAAAATAAAAGTGGGACGAAACCCGGAGACAACCCCGCCGCTCCAGCAGGGCGTGGAGCAAGGCTTCATCGTCGAGGATCAAGTCGCGCGACTCCTCGTCCGCCAGCAATCGGACGAGGCATTCCGCGTCGCCCAGGCGGGCCCCCAGCACGGAGAGGATGAAGTCCACGTCCTCGGCTGCGAACTGAACCCGGCAATTGGGTTGGATTAGTTTCATTGTTTGTCCTAGACGGTTATGCAACGAACGCCACTAAAAGCAGATGCGCCCGTTGCGTCAAACTACTGCTGGACCTGTGAAGTAGCAAAAGGAGTTCCAAAACCTCAAGCGCGATTTCGGCGACCGACGATACACCGTTACCCTTGTCAGTCGGGCATTTATCTGGAAGTGCCGTGAAGTTGCTGGGGTAAAAACCCCAAAGCCCGGCTGTTTCCAGCCGGGCTTGGCAATCGAGAGTTGAAACGGGGACTAGCGGCGGTTGAGGAAGATGCTCAACACGTACCAGAAGAGCAGCGCCACCGACGCGAATAATTCAAGGGCTGCGGCCACGTAGCGATCTTCCGGGTAGTGATGCAATACCTTGGAAGTGTCGTAAAGAATGGCCGCACCAGCCACGCCCACCATTGCCACTGAAAACCACATGCCGAGGTTAAACCCAAAGACCACGCCGGCAACAATCGCCACCAGTGCCAAGATGCCTGCCCAGCACAGAATGCCGCGCAGGAAGGAAAAGTCCTTCCGGGTTACAAATACAACCGCCGTTAAGGCGATGAAGGCGACAATCGTGATGCCTGCGGCGCTGGCAATCACGCCGGGCGCATAATGATCCGCGATGTAGAGCAGCGGTACGAAGATGATGGCCTGGCCGATCACAAAACCCAGCAAGGCGGCGTATTGGGCAAACTGCGATTGGGCGCGGTGGGCCACGCTGCGCGCCAGCCAGGACACGACCATGAAGCCGCCCAGCACGAGCAGCCAGGAAGTGCCAAGCATCGCCTTGGCCATGGGTTCCGCGAGGCCCGTCTTGAAGAGCAGGACTTCGATAAAGGTGAACGCCAGGATGGCGGTCACCAAGTTCGAGTAGGTACGCGCGATAAACTGACCACGCGAATGATCATCCAGTTCAGCGACCGGGATGGACTGCGGATAGCTTTCAGGGTTCATGTTTTTTCGAGCTGGCGGGAGCGGGCTGCGTGCCGGGCGGTTCCTTAGCGCCACGACGCTTTACCAGTTAATTCGCTCCCTGCCATGATCAGCGTCCAAAGTAGCAGGCTGCTGTGCGGTGTCAAACGCCAACGCCGCACGGTATTCGGGCCGTGCTGCGACCCGACTAGACTCGCAGCGCGAGGCGAACCACCCCGAAAACTCGGACACTGCCAACGCCGGGGGGCGCTGGAAACTAGCCTTCCGGATGGGCGAGCCCGCTTTGCATGGCGAAACGCACCAAGGCCGGAATGTCGTGCAGATGCAGCCGTTTCATCAACTCAGCCCGATGAAATTCCACGGTCTTGGCGCTTAATCCAAGTTCGGCTGCAATCTCCTTGGTGGTCCGGCTCTCGGCGATTAGTTGCAGGATTTCCCGTTGGCGCGAGGTGAGTCGCTCGAGCGGCGAACGGGCCGCTTCGCCGGCAACCACCGGCAGCGGCGTGCGTTGGGCCAGTGCCGGCGACAGGTAAGTGCGGCCAGCCTGAACAGCCCGCAGGGCGGCTTCGAGTTCAGCGACGGCTGATTTCTTCAGCAAATAACCCGCCGCGCCGGCGCGCACCGCTTGCTGCACGTATTCTTCGTTTGAGTGCATGGACAGCACCAGCACCCGGATGGTCGGGAACTGCCGATGAAGACGGGCGGTGGTTTCGATGCCGTTGAGCACGGGCATGGCCACGTCGAGGATGACGAGATCCGGTCGGTGTTCGGCGGCCAGTTGCAGTGCCTCGCGCCCATCGCTGGCCTCGGCCACTACAGCCACGCCAGGCAACTGATCCAGCAAAGTTCGGATGCCCGCGCGGACCAGCACATGATCGTCAACCAGCAATACACGCAAAGGATTCATAAATCACAATATCGTATCAAAATCGGCTCCGACTTCGCGCCACCGCAACGGGAACCACGCCGTGACAGTTGTGCCGGCGCCGGCTTTGGAATCAATCTGCAATCGGCCGCCCACCAGCGCCACGCGTTCCTCCATGCCCAGCAGGCCAAGGTCCTTGAAACGTTCCGTGGATCTGAGTCGGGCCGTGGGGTCGAAGCCGATGCCATCATCGCGAATGGATAACGCCAGCATGTCACCATCCCGGCGGAGCCGGACGCTGAATTGCTGGGCTCGGGCGTGGCGCAAAATGTTAGTGATGGCCTCCTGAGCCACTCGGAAGCAGGCCGTCTCAATTTCCGGGTGCAGCCGGCCCTCCAACGGTAAGGGGTGGAATTCGCCGCGCGGTCCGGCGGTCGTGCGCGGCTGTTCGGCCAGCCAGCGGAGCGCGGTTTCCAGGCCCAGGTCATCAAGGATGGAAGGCCGGAGGTTGAGCGAGATGTTCTGGGTCAGCTGGACGAGTTCGTCGAGCATGCCAAGGCAGTCGTTGACATTCGCGCGCACGGATTCCGAGAAGGTGCTTCGCGCGGTGGTTTGCAGCCGGATCTGCACGGCGGTGATCGCCTGACCAACCTGGTCGTGCAGTTCCCGCGCCAGCCGGCGGCGTTCGCTTTCCTGGACTTCCAACAACCGGCGGGAAAGTTGTTCCAACCGGTTGCGCGCGGATTGCACCTGCACCAGCAACTGCTCCCGTTCGCGTTCGGCCTTCCGTTGCTCGGTGATTTCGAAACTGACGCCGCCGAGCAGCACCGAGCCGTCGGCCTGCCGGATGGGGAATTTGGAGGAAAGATAACTGCGCACATTGCCGCCGTCCAACAGCGCTTCTTCGTACACCTGGGGTTTGCCATGGGCGAGCAAGGCTTGATCGTTTTGCTCGTTGGCGGCCGCATCCTTCCCCGGGATGACTTCGCTCAAGCGTCGGCCGATCCATTGGTCGTAACCGAGGCCGATGGTTTCCACGAGGAAACGGTTCACAAACAGGTGTCGCCCTTCCTCATCCTTGATGAACGCCACCGCGGGAATGAAATTCATGAACGCCGCAAACCGGGCCTCGCTGTCCCGCAATGCCTCCTGTACCACGATGCGTTCGAACGCGCCGCCGCAGTAATCCGCCAGCATTTGCAGTGTATTCAGCGAGGACTCGGTGTACGCGTCGTAGGTATAGCTTTGCAACGACAACTGCCCGACCACGCGCCCTTTGGAATGAATGGGCGTGAACAGCATGGAAACCGAGCAGCGCTGGACATCGCCAAACGGGGTGAATTCGCCGTGTCCGACAAAGTCCGGCGGCCGCAAAATGAGTCGCGCCTCGCCAATGGGATTGGCCACCTTTTGACGCTGCCGCAACTGTTCGGGACTCAAGCTGAATTCCCGTTTCTGCCCAGCCACGGTGTCCATCAGGATTACCGGCACCAACCGGTTGTCCGGTATCATGTGCAATTCGACAAATCCGGCATCCCAACCGAGAAGTTCCTCCGCGGTGTTCAGGATGCACAGCGCCACCTCGCGAGCGGTCTCGGCGGAATTCAGACGCCGCGCCATTTCGGAAAGCAGTTGCAGCCGTCGCTCGGTCCGAATGCGGTCGGTGATGTCCCGGGCGATCGCCAGCACGCCGCTGACTTCATTATCGGTGTTACGCAACGGCAGCTTCACCGTGTCGAAGATGCGGATTTCCTTCCCGACATTGGCCGGGTCGTTGGGGTTGCGAACGATTTCGCCTGCCAGTGCCCGCCGGTCATCTTCAGCGAATCCGCGGATGTGCTTTTCTGGATTCCCGTGGATGAGTTCCGGCAGCCAGCCGTTTTCCTCGTCCGTCTTGCCGTACAACTGTTCCGGCCGCTTGCCCACGGCCCGCGCAAAGCTGGAATTGGCGAGCACCGTACGCAGCGCGCGGTCCTTGACGAAGATCATGTCCACCGAGGATTCGATGACATTGGTCAGCAGTTGCAGATTCTCGTCGCGCGCTTTTTCGGCGAGTTTGCGGCGGGTGATATCGGTGATCGAACCCACCATGCGGACGGCGCGTCCCGCGGGGTCGCGCAGGGCCTGACCGCGGCTCAGAATCCAGCAGTAATGCCCCAGCTTGTGCCGCAACCGGGCTTCGACTTCGTACGGCGCGCCACGCTCCAGATGATCGGCCAGCACGCGCTCCACCTCGGGCCGGTCTTCGGGATGCAGCCGGTCGAAAAAGGCGGCCGGCACGTTCGGCACTTCCTCCGGCGCAAAGCCGAGAATCTCTTTCCACCGGGTGGAATGATATTCATCCCCTTTCAGGAGATCCCAATCCCAGATCCCATCGTGCGTGGCGAGTTCCACCAACCGGAGCCGTTCGGCATTCACCCGCAACGCCGTGCCGGAATCCGCGAGGGCCGTGGCCCGTTCCTGAACGCGTTGTTCGAGATTCTCCAACAGATCTCGCAGCGCCTGTTCGGCCTGCTTGCGCTCGGTAATGTCGCGGCCCACCGATTGCAAATATTGCAGCCGCCCGGTGGCGTCAAAGAAGCCGCGATTGACAAACTGCATCCATCGGAGTTCGCCCCCGCCATCGTATACCCGGTTCTCGATGGTCACCACTGGGTTGGCCGGGGTGAGCGTGGCCAGCTTGGCTTCGATCATCGGCAGGTCTTCCGGGGCCACGTTTGGCTGCCACTTCTGGCCGATGATTTGGGCCGGAGGTTTGCGGAAGAACCGGCAGCATACGTCGTTGGCGAAAAGGACGCAGCCGTCCGGCGAAAAGCGGGAAATGACCTCGGTTTGGTCTTCCACCACCGCGCGATATTGCTCCTCGCTCTCCCGTAACGCCGCTTCCGCTCGCTTGCGTTCGGTGATGTCATAGGAAATCACCTGCACACAATAAATCCGACCGCGCAAATTGCGCACCGGCTCCATCGTGGACCAAAACCACCGCGTGCCGTCCGGCAACGGCACGCAATCTTCGGTCTGCAAGCTTTCGCCGTGGTCAATCACCCGGCGGTAGCGGTCCCGTGAAAACTCAAACACCTCGGGAATGAACTCGCCCAACGAGTGCCCGATGATTTCACTGGCGGGCCGGCCCAGGTTCCGCGCGCCAACCTGATTGATCATGAGGAACACGCCGTCCCGGTCGAATACCGCGATGGGGTTGGAAGCACTCTCAAACAACAACCGGTACCGGACGTCGTCAGGCGGGGGAACTTTGGCTGGCACTCGGCGCCGCTGGCGCCCCGGTTGGACGCGGCGCCGCGCCACCGTCTTGTTCCGTCTGGGACGTCTTGCCTGGCCGTTGCTCTTGCCTGACCGTCTAGCCGCTCGTTTTGTTTTTTTCACCGCTGCATCTACCCGGCTGCGCCGAGGAATCCGAAGTTCGGGCCGAAAGATAACACTTAGTCGGAGGCAGGCCAGATTTTCCACACTCGCGAGCGCATTCATCTGGGCGCCTGTGCGGAGTCAATGTTCCCAGTGGCCGAAGCGGTCCTTGGGCAATTTCGCGTTCTCCGGATAAACCAGGTAAACCGTATTGTACGAGTAATTCCAGGCATCCACCAGCCGCGCCCGCGGAAACGTCTTGCGCACATTCCAGCGCGTGCCGGGATCGTTGACGATCACATCCCCTTCCGCGGTGAAACCCACGCAAACGATTAAGTGGCCGCTCGGCACGATCCCCAGCCCGCGCAACCGGTTGTAACAGACCGAAAGGCCAATCGGGATGCCACGCGCAATCCAGTCCTCCAATTCGGCAACATCGGTGAACCGCGTGGTGTAGGCGCGCATCTTTTTGAACGAGCCTGCGTAGGCCGTGTTGAACACCCAGTTGCCCGTTCCTTCCCACTTCGGATCATTCACCGAGGCCGCGATTGCGGGCACATCGTTGTCCAGCTCCGGCCGTCCGAGCTGCCCGCTCCAATGCGCGAGCAACATTGAAATCGTCGTGGGGCTGCACCAGCCGCCGCCATCGGGATAAGCCATTTGCGAGCGCTCTGGAACTTCAACGACCTTGCCCCACGCAGCGCGATTCGGTGGGAGCGGCCCGGGCTTGATGGTGTTGTCGAGCATCGATACACCAATAAACTTCAAACGCGGCTTCAATTTGTCCGCACTGCCCAGCGTGACGCGCACCTGAAACCGGTCGGCCTTCTCTCGCAGCACGAGGGTGTCGGTATTCACGTCACCCTGGGCATCCTTCTGCTGCAACACGCTCTCACGCGGATGCCGGGCGGGATCGACGGACCACGAGCCCAGCCGATAAAACCTGGTTGCGCCATTCGTCCCGAGCGCGCGGGCTTCAAACTGGAGGTAGGTTCCTGCCGGCGCAGCCACATTCCAGGAAACGACTAGTTCATTCCACGGGATGCCTGCAGAGATTTCTGGTGAAAGCAAAACGCGTTCGTTGGCCGCGGCGCCCGGTAGCTTCTTGAACTTGCGAAAGGAATCAAACGCGAGAAATCGCGCCCCGCGCGACTCCGGGATTTCAGCGACGGCATTCATGGAAAGAATCAGCGCACCCACAACCAACGGCAGGGACTTCACGCGACGCAACCGGCACATGGACAGATTCTGATCGGGCGATCGAATCGTGACCAGCGGAATTCTCCTCGGAGTCTGGTGCCCGGATGTACCTGGACATTTCTACGTCGTCGCGCGAATTTTCTTTCGTGTGTTTCGCCGGTTTCATGGTTAAACCTCTTGTCCATGCGACAACTTCTCATTGGCATTGATAGTGGCACGCAATCCACCAAGGCGCTGGTCGTGGACGCGAAAGATGGACGCGTCCTGGGCGCTGGCCAGCAGAGTTATGATTTGATCTCTGATCTGCCGCCCGGGGCGAAGGAACAACACCCCGAATCCTGGCGCGACGCCACGGCGGCCGCCATCCGTCAGGCGTTGCGCAATGCAAAAGTCAGCGGCAGCGACGTCGTGGCCATCGGCGTTAGCGGCCAGCAGCACGGCTTTGTGCCGCTCGACAAGAGTGGCGAAGTCATCCGTCCGGCAAAACTCTGGTGCGACACCGCGACGGCGTCTGAGTGCGACGAAATCACCGAATCGCTGGGCGGGCCAAAGAAGACCATCAAAGCACTCGGCAACGCGGTGCTGCCCGGATTTACCGCGTCAAAAATCCTCTGGCTGAAAAAGAATGAGCCGAAGAATTTTGCCAGACTCGCCACCGTATTGTTGCCGCATGACTACCTGAATTTCTGGCTCACCGGCGAACGGGTGATGGAATTTGGCGATGCCAGCGGCACGGCATTGCTGGATGTCCGCAAACGCAAGTGGAACAAGTCCGCAGTCGAAGCGATTGATTCCGATCTCGCAGACAAATTGCCATCGCTCATTTCCAGCGATCAACCCGCGGGCAAGTTGCAGCAATCCACTGCCCACGTGCTTGGTTTGCCAGCAGGTGTGCTTGTGAGCGCTGGCGGAGGCGACAACATGATGGGCGCAATTGGCACGGGCAACACTCGACCTGGTCTCGTCACCGCGAGCTTCGGTACGAGTGGGACGATTTACGCGTGCGCGGACAAACCGGTGGTTGATCCCGAGGGTGGGATCGCTGCTTTCTGCGATTCCACGAATCGCTGGCTGCCATTGCTGTGCACCATGAACGTAACGGTGGCAACGGAGATGATGCGGCTCGATTTTGAGATGTCGCACGAGCAGTTCGAGAGCAAGGCAAACCAGGTGCCGCCCGGGGCAGGCGGATTGCTCCTGTTGCCATATCTCGAAGGCGAACGGACGCCGAATGTTCCGGATGGCACGGGCGTGATGATCGGCATCAATGGGAAAACTTTTCGGGCGAGCAATTACTGCCGGGCCGCGATGGAAGGCGTGACGCTGGGGATGAACTATGGTCTGCGGCGGTTGGGCGAGCTTGGGGTTAACGCGAAACAAATCCGGGCGACGGGCGGGGGCGCAAAATCCAAACTCTGGCGGCAGATCATGGCCGACATCTTCAACGCCGAAGTCGTGACGCTGAAAGTCGGCGAAGGTGCGGCGTACGGCGCGGCGTTACAGGCGCTCTGGTGCTGGCGATTGCAGAAGGGTGACAAGGTTAAGATTGATGATCTCACCGACGAGTTCGTGACCCTCAATGCTGCCGAAACCGCGACTCCGAAGAAAGACGCCGTGGCGGCGTATCGCGAATTGCAGGAGTTGCAGGACGACCTATCCCGTTCGTTACGCGGCGTGTTTGCGAAGCATCGGAAGTTTGTGCTGGACAGCCGGTGAACGACTTTCTTCTTTTCAGACCGGCCAGACATCGTAATCTCGAACTGTGAAAATCAGGGGGTTGTTCCATTTGTTGGCGATCCTGGCAGTGGCCGCAGCCCAAGAGGCGACTGCGGCGCCGGGCGACCAGAACTGGGATTCTCGCTTCGGCCTCGCCCCCGGCCTCGACGGCCCCGTGAAAGCATTTGCAGTCATCGGTACCAATCTCTTTGTCGCCGGTGATTTCACCCGTATCGGTGCACAACCGATTTCCAGTGTCGCCCGTTGGGATGGGACGAAGTGGTATCCGTTGGGAAGCAGTGTGGGTGGCCCATACGTTTCTGTGCGTTGCCTTGCGACTGATGGCACTAATTTGTACGTGGGGGGCAGCTTTACCATCGCTGGCGGCATCGCCGCGACGAACATTGCGCGTTGGGATGGACAGTCATGGTCGGCGCTTGGCTCTGGAATTGTTTCGCCGATTGGGGGTGCCGCGTTCATTGGGGAAAACGGTGAGGTTGTCTTCGAACTGTTCAGTGGTGTGGAATCGTTGATCGTGAGAGACGCCAAACTCTATGCGGGAGGAAGTATCGTATCGGCTGGGGGCGTGGCGGTGACCAACATCGCGGTTTGGGATGGCGCGCAATGGAGTTCTTTGGGAGCTGGTTTGCAAGGCTCAGACTACTACGGAGGGTACGGTGGTGGCGCTTCATCCCTTGGCACGGTCAAGACGCTGATCTTTCAAGGGACCAACCTCTATGCTGGTGGCTATTTCCAATCATCTGGATCGACAGCAACGACAAACATCGCCCGCTGGGATGGCTTCCAGTGGCACTCGCTCGGCGATGGCACAACGGCAGGTTTCGGTGAACATGTCAGTGCGCTCGCCCTGAAAGGTGACCAGGTTCTCGTAGGCGGGCGTTTTACAGGTGCGGGCGTGGTCACAACGACCAACCTTGCCTGGTGGAATGGTGCGGCTTGGAATGTCTTTCCGACTGACAACCAGTTGACCCCAACCGGATTCATTGCCGACCAATCGGGTGTGGTTGTCTTTGGAAAATTCGCTGCTGTTGGAGGCGTGAGTTCGTCCGCCATCGCCCGGTTTGACGGTACGAACTGGACAGGATACGGAAGCGGAATCACTGGCGAACTGAATGCCGCGGCTTGGTTGGGCACGAACTTGTACGTGGGCGGTCGGTTTCAGGTCGCGGGTGGTAAGTCGGCAGGATTTATCGCCCGCTGGGACGGGCACGGGTGGCAGTCTTTGTTTTCTGGCAAAGGCGGTGCGCTGTTCGGGTCGGTGATCCGTTCGTTGACCGCCAACACGAGCGGCGCATATGTCGCGGGAAACCTTGTTTCCGCCGGCGAAACACCCGTCAACAGCGTCGCGCACTTCAATGGGACAAACTGGATGGCGATGGATCAAGGTTTGTCACCAAATCGTTCTCACCGCCTCGCAAGTGTTCAAACCAATCTGTATGTGATGGAGTCCGACGTGCAGATGTTTGGTGTGCCAACGGTGTTGAAACGCTGGAATGGCTTCACCTGGGAAATCATACCCCTTGGGCTGACCAACAACGGCAGCCCGGGAGGCATGAGTCGCATAGCTGCCGGAGGGACGAATTTGTACGTGGTCGGAAGATTTACCTCGGCTGGTGATGTGGCGGCAACCAACCTCGTTCGTTGGGATGGAGCACAGTGGCACTCGCTTGGTTACGTTCCGCCAGCTGCCTCGGGGATCGAAATCTCTGCCGTTACGGAGTGCGCCAACCTGTTGTTCATCGCCGAACGTGAGACGAAGTCTTTCACCGCGCCGGGAACCAATGCCTCGCTGATAGGCAATTCAGTTCGCCGCTGGGATGGTACCAGTTGGTCCAGCGTTGGGCAAAACCTGGCGTTTGCCAGCGACTTTCAGCTGATTCAATCGCTGGCTTACGTGGGATCGAACTTGTTTGTGGGTGGGTATTTCGTGGCTACCAATCCAGTTGCTGCCACAAACCTGCTCCGTTGGAACGGGGCTGCCTGGCACGCGGTTGATTTTCCCTCCACTGCGAGCAATCCGACCATAGATTCCATGGCCGTTAGCGGAACCAACCTCTATGTGCGGGGCTCGTTTGTGATCACCCATGCCTCAGGTTACGATTACCGTCGCATCGCCAGATGGGACGGTAGTTCATGGTCCTACCTAGGAAGCGGCGTTTCGTCTGAGGCAACAACCATGCAGGGCCGCCCTGAACGGATCGGCGGTGATCCCACCGAGCTTGTAGCGGCGTTTGGGCGCGATGTATTCACGTCAGGTTATTTCACCTTGGCCGGCGGAAAATCATCATTCCAGTTTGCACTGTGGCATGAATTCCCGAGCGTGAATCTCGCACCCAGCGGCTGGCTACCCAATGGGAAGTTCGGTCTGCGGATCATTGGCAGTTCTGGCCAGACCATCCGCATTCAAAATTCACCAGACCTTGCCTACTGGTCCGACCTCGTTTTGGTTACGCCGGATTCAAACGATTACGAAGTCCAGATCACCACCGCCCCAGCCTCAGCTCGATACTATCGCGCATTACTTGTGCCCTGAGTTCCAAACGTTACGAATGATCGACGAAACCTCACAGCGAATGGAGAAGCTCGAAGCCAGTGTGGCGCACCTGGAACATCAGGTGGAGCAATTGAACGAGGTCATCATCGAGCAGGGCAAGCTGCTGGAGCGAATGAAAAAGGAAGTGCAGCGGCAGTCCGCGGTGATGCAGACGCTGGAGTTCGATCGAATCAAGGCGAACAACCCCAAGCCACCGCATTATCAGTAGGGCAGACTTTCCAGTCTGCCAGTGCCGGCGACTTTCCAGTCGCCGATTTTGAAACACCGGACTCGAAAGTCCAGTGAACCGGAAGGCTGGAAAGCCTGCCCTGCACTCAATCGCACGGCACGGTGCGGCTGGCGGCCCAGTTGCGGGTTTCTTCTACCTGCTCGGCCATTACGACGGAGAGTGGGCGCGTCTGGCGGATTTCCGTCACCAGATTCTCTTGTGACATTTCCTGACCGGCGGCGTGCGCGACATACATCGCTGAGACAATCGCCTGCTCGATTTCGGCGCCGGAGAATCCTTCCGTGGCGGCGACCAATTCCTTGAGATTGAAATGTGACGCCGGCAATCCGCGTTTGGCCAGGTGAATTTCCAAAATACTCCGCCGATTTTCCGGGCCGGGTAGATCCACAAAGAAGATCTCGTCGAACCGTCCTTTACGCACCAGTTCCGGCGGTAGCCGGGCGATGTCGTTCGCCGTGGCCACCAGAAAAACCGGTTGGCGCTTCTCCGACATCCACGTGAGCAGCGTGCCGAGCACTCGACGGGAAAGCCCGTCGTCATCATCGCTCACCGACAGGCCTTTCTCGATTTCGTCAAGCCACAGCACGCACGGCGACATGACGCCGGCGGTTTCCAGCGCCTTGCGGAGATTGCGCTCCGTCTCGCCATAATACTTGTTGTAGAGCACGCCAAAATCCAGCCGGAGCAACGGCACGCCAAAAATTCCTGCCGCCGCCTTCGCGGCAAGGCTCTTGCCGCAACCTTGAACGCCCAACAGCAACATGCCGCGCGGCGGATCAAGATGCGGCGGAGTATCGCCGAGGAAAAAGCCCTTCCGCACTTCGAGCCACTGCCGCAACCGCGTCATGCCGCCGATTTCGGAAAACTTTGCGGTCTCATACTCGAATGTCAGCGGCGAGTCCTGTCCGAGCAGCTCATACTTGGCGCGCATCACCTCGGCCATGTCGCTGTCGGTGATCGCGCCATCATCCGCGATGGCCTTGAGTGCGAGCCGGCGGGCGTCGGTGGCGGTGAGTCCGGCAAGATTGCGGATGAGCAGATCGAGCGCTTTGTTCGTCGTGGCAACTTCGCGGCGGTCGTTTTGCGCGCCCCACTCCGCCGCGGTTTCCATTACCAGGCGACGCAATTCGTCGGGCTTCGGCATTGGCAGATGAAAACGGGCGGTGAAATTGTGCAACTCCACCGGCAGCGTCATCGCGTGGCTCACCAGCACGACGGAGGAATAATGCTTCGGGTAGCTCAGCGCGATGTCCTTGAGCAACCGCACGTGGACCGGGTCTTGGAGATACGGGTGAAAATCCAGCAGCACGAACAGGCAATTGCGGGCTTCGTTCTTGATGTATTGCAGCACCTCTTGTGACTTCTGCACGTCGCGCGTCGGTTGATCCGCCGGAGTGAAAGCCTGCAACCCTTCCGTCACCGTCCACCCGAACGCGCGCACCTGCAGGCGCTCGCCAATTTGCCGCACGAGGCCGACGATCTGCGGCTCTTCGTTTGTCTCGACAGCGATGAGCGGAGTGCGCGAGCGGATGATCGCTTCCAGATCGCGCATCGGGCTTTCGGTGACGGGCAATCCCTGGGGTGCTGACTTGGCGGCGCCGAGCTTCATCGTGTTGCGGGCACACAACACGCTGAAAGGGGGAGACATTCAAGGAAATTTCTTGAAGCGATCAGGCCGGGACGAGCGCGAGCGGCTGTGAATCAGCCGGGCATTATTGCCATCCAGCGCTAGCAGTTCGTCATGCGAGCCTTGCGTCACCATGGATCTTTGACGCGGCGGCGGTGGTCGGATCTCTGAAAACGATCAGTGCCCGTCGCCACAGTCGGCGGAACGGGCACAAGATCGTCAGGCCGCAGGGAGCTCCGGCAGTCAGCGATTAGTGGTGGCTGGCGAATTCCCGGATGATGCCATGCCAGTGCCACTGATACTTGCAGTCACGGCAGAGGCATAGGACATGGAGCACGATGCGGCCAATGCTGGTTTGCGCGAGATGAGCTTGCATGGCGAATTCGGGGTTGCGGGTTCGATTTTGGAGCTTCGGATTCACAACTGGAATACGCGCCACCGGGCGGAACTTGCAGGTGGTCGGCTCCGGGAAGGGATTCGACAGGCTGGGTTACTTGGATTCGAAAACCACGATTCCATCCCAAGGCCGATCACCCGGAAGCCGGGCGCGGGCTTTCTCGATCTCCTTTAGATAGAAATTCGCCGGCCCGTCGCCCTCGCCCCGCAACACGGACACTCGCTGCATCAGTTGCGCGGCTTCGTCCAGCTCACGCATTTGAAAGCAGGTCAATCCCCGGGCGAACACGCTGAGCCACTCAGGTGGGGGCGTGAATTCAATCGTGGCGCCGAGCACCTCATAAATGTTCACGGGCTGCGTCTTGCCGGCCACAATGAATCTTCCAAGCGCCCGCAATTGAATGTCGTCCTTGAGGCTCGCGCGCGTTGCTTCCGAGATAAGAATGTCCGTTCCGAGATATTTGTTCAGGCTTTCCAGCCGGCTGGCCAGATTTGTCGCTTCGCCGATCAGCGTGTAATCAAAGCGGTATTCCGAGCCGAGATTGCCGGCCAGCACATTGCCTGTGTTAATGCCGATGCGCGTGCGCAGCCGCCGACCGCGGAATTCCTTCAGCCCCGCCTGACGCATTCCGAGCGCGGCGAGCACGGCGCGTTCGGCGGGCTTGGGATCGGACATCGGCGCCCCCCACACCGCCATGACCGAGTCGCCAATGTATTTGATGATCATTCCGTCGTGTTCGAAGATTGCCTGCGTGGTCTCAGTGAAGTAGGTCGTCAGCAACCGTGAGAGTTCGGCGGGCGGCAGCGTTTCCGACATCGCGGTAAACCCCTCGAGGTCGGTGAACATGATGGTGGCTTCCACTTCCTTTCCGCCCAGCGAAAGATCGAAGTCGCTCTCCGCGATCTTGTCCGCCATGTAGGGCGAGTAATATGCGGCGAACGCCTTGCGCAGTTTCTCGCGGCGGCGCGCTTCCAGGAGGTATTGAAAACCCACGGCCCAGATCAGCGCCACGGGTGTCTGCACCGCCACCAATGCGAGCCAGTTGAACCACAGTTCATGCCGGGCTTGCACGTAAATCGCGCCCACCGCCAGCCCGACCGCAGCAACGATGGCCGCGACAATACCGGTCCACGGACGCAGCAGCATCAATCCGGTGGCAGCGAGAAGTCCCCATAGCCCGACGAGTGTCAGTTCGGCCGGAAAGCTGAAACGCGAAAGCCAGTCGCCGTGCACGAGGTTGAGCAACGAGAACGCTTGAATCGCTGCGCCCGGCGCGGCCGGTTCGCGAGCGCGCGAGTAGGGCGTGCTAAATTCATCGCGCGCGGCGCCCGCAATTCCCGCCTCGCCCGCGCGACCACCCACAAAAACAATCTTGTCGCGGAAAAACCCCAGCGGTAGGCCGTCCGCTTGCAGGGCATGGTCGAGATTCACGGCCCGGAGCGCCGTGGGTGGGCAGTAATAATTCAGCCAGCGCCCAGCTACATCGTTCGTTCGTTCCATCGTTGCGGGAGAATTCAAAACCGAAGCGGCCACCTGACTCAGCGACGGGACAGGTTCCCAGGCTCGGCTGATTTCACGCACCGCCAAATCCGCGGCCACCGGGACGCGGGCCAATCCCCAGCCCGCCGCTGCTTGCGCGAGCACGTCAATGGGCGGTAAGACACTGGAAGTGACGGTGTCACCTTGAAACTGCGTGATCTCGTCGGCGGCGAGCACTACGCGACCATGCTGGCGCATCGCGGTAGCGAACGCTTCGTCCACGCGTGGGTTGGCGTGCGGGGTGTCGAATAGAATATCGAATACGACCAACCGCGCACCGTCCGCCGTGAGACGCTCCAGGAGTTTGGTGTAGAAGCTTCGGTCCAATGGCGCGTCAGGCGGTTGGCCGAGGCTCGTTTTCACCTTCGCATCCACATAGATCATCACCAAGTTGTCCGGCACGGTCCGGGCCGACCAGACGAACGGCAGATCGTAACTGGCGCGGGCCAATCCGTCTCCAAAGCGCGGCAGACAAAGCGCCCCGGCCAGCACGACCAGCACCGAGCCGGCGATCATGCCGAACACTGTCGCACGGCGATTTCGCTTGAGCAGGGTGGCGGACATCAGAGGCTGAATTTGAAACGCACGAGAAAGGTCCGTTCGCGCGGCAGCTCCGCGTAGGCGTTGAGCGGATTCAGCCGGTAATCGGTGTCCGTGAGATTGAGCACACCGAAAGTGATCTCGGCCCGTTGACGTTTGAGGCGATAGCCCACGAAGAGATTGTGTTGGAAAAAGTCATCGCCCGGCAACGTCGGAGTGTAGCCGCGATTTTCCTGATGAAACCAGAGCGACTCAAACCGGCCAAAGAATCCCGAACGATGATTCCAGAGCAGGAAGGCGCGAGCTTGGTGCAGATCGGCTTCCTCCGAACGGTTCAGGGAGGGTATCTCCGGATAGCGGGTGTCCAATTGGGATCGGGTGAAACGATACTGCGCGCCGACGGACCATTCGTCAGAGAGCAATTGGTTCAACGTCACCAGTACGGACGGTTCGGTGTAGTCCAGAGATTGTTTGGTGGATGACGGGACGACCGGGGGCAATCCCGTGAATTCAAAGCCGCCCAGCGTGCGGTCGACTTCAGATTGCAGATACTCGGCCTGGACGCCGACGTAGGTGCGCGTGGGGAACTTCAGGTCCAAAGCCAGCCCGGCCGTCTCGTAAGTCGGCGCGATTACGGAGCCTACGAGGGATTCCGGGATCAGCGTTCGAAAGGCCTGACTGAAACCGGCGAGCTGCGTGGGTTCGAGCCGGTAACTTTCGTCAAAACTCGCCCCGCCCAGTGATCGCGTGTAGGCGCCCCGCAGGGTCATGATTCGATTCGGGCTCCATACCAACGCCGCCTTGGGGCTTAGCTCATCGCGCGTGGTTGTGCCGGGCGAGAGCGGCGGCAGGAGATTGTTAACGGGCGCAGTGACCCGGTCGTACGCGGCGCCGCCCGTGAGCAGAAAATCAGGCCACAATTCCCACGTGTGATACAGGTAAGCCGTGATGCGCTCAAAGGTGTCCGCGAAATCACCAGCCGCCGGTGGATCGAGGAAAAATGGTCCTAGGTTGGTATTCACCAACGTCAAGCGGTCCTGCCGCTCAATTGTACCATGTTGGAATCGTCCGCCGGCCACGGTGAAATGTCGTTCCGTCTGGATGATCTGATTCAATTCTGCCGTGTAAATCTCGAAAGCATTCCGGAACTCCAGATCGAAGAGCTGATAGTCCACTGCCGTGGGAGTGTTTGGCGGACGCACGAAGATCGGAAGCTTGACCGCAGTGTCCGAGAACTGCTGGTCGTTCACCAAGCGTCCGCCGAGGAAAAGCGTGTGCACCCCCGGCGACCACTCGTGATGCCAGCCGCCCAGCACGACCGGGTCCTGGACCTCATCGAATGAATAGTTTGTCCGGATGACGGGCGCATTGGTGAGGCCGAAGGGCTCAAGATCAGGTCGCGTGGCGTTTGGATCATAGTATTGAAAATTATCGCCCGAGGAATAGTCCTGATACTTCGCCAGCAGGAACAGGGAGTCTGTCGCGCGGAGTTGATATTTGGCTGTGAAGTAACTCTCCAGCCGATCGAGCTCGTTGTTTGGGCGCACGCCGTCATTGTGTTGATAATCCACGTCGAGCGCGTAACTCAGTTTGCCGAGTGTGCCGAATTGCGAGGCGATTTCCCGGAACTGCCCGTCGCTGCGGTACTCCGTCATGCTATTCAGGTGGAGGCCGTCGCGCTCAAACAGCCGCGAGTATTCTTGCTGCGAAATGTTCTGCGAGAGATTGCCCGCGCCGACCGGTGCCAGCAGGTTTGCGAGCAGCAGTTCATTGAACCAAACCGTTTCGTTACGCAGGTTGAACCGCGTGGGGTCGCGCAACGCATCGAAGCTCTCCGCCAGGAAACGATGGGCGGAATGATTGGCGTAGTCGTATGTCACCGCCCGCGCCGCCTCGCGCACACTGACGTCATCCATGCCCGCGGCGCGATAAATCGTCGCAAGACTGGCGCTGCGCACCGCCTGATCCTGATCGAGCATCAGCCGGGAGCGATACACCTGCCGGTTGTCGTTCAGGCGCGCGGATTTTTCCAGTTCGGTGATAGCTTCATTGTAGCGCAGCTGTCCGCGCAAGATGAGCGCCGAGTAAAGCCACGGCGTGGGATCTTGCGCGTCCAGTTGCTTCGCCAGCTCGAGTTCGCGACGGGCGTTGATTTCATCCCGGTCCTCGTCAAATGCCTTACCCAGATAACTGCGCAATAGCGAACGACGCGGTTCGAGCGCGGCGGCAGTCTGCAAATCGGCGCGCCCGGCTTCGCGTTCGCCGGTGCGGAGCTTGAGTAAGCCGCGTCCGAGCCACGCATTGCCCAGGGCGGGATCGCAGGTAATGGCTTGGTCAAAGGCGGATGCGGCGTTGCCCCAATCTCGTTCCGCGCTGTGGAGGAATCCCTGCAATGCCCAAGCCTGCGCGTTGCGCGGTGAGAGGGTGAGTGCCCACTCAAGCGCGGCGGTTGCCTCGCGCGTGCGGCCAAATCCAAATTCCAGTTCGCCGCGTCGCGCGAAGGCGAATCCGAACTGTGGAGCATGCTCCGTCGCCTTGCGCGCCGCGGCCAGGGCCGCAGTCAAATTATAGCGAGCTTGCTGGGCGTAAGAGTTCGCGAGCCACTCGGTGGCGGTTTTTGAATCAGGCAATGGCTCCGCTTCCCGACCTTGGACGGTGTCCATCATCAATCGCAGCGCCCGCGCCGCTGGCTGTGTCGCATCGGCAGCGCTTAGTTGTTCGTCTGCTTGCGCGACCTGACCGACCGAAAGCAGCAATGCTGCGAGATAAGTGTGTTCATCAGCGTTCGCTGGAACGCGGTTCGTTGGATAGCTCGCTAGCGCCCGGAGCAAATCACCCTGCTGGTAGGCTGCGAGCGAATCACGCAACACGTTGCTTTGATCAGGCGTGAATGAGAGTTCACTCGGGTCCAGCACGGCTGGATAGTAGAGCCACCATTGAACGGTGCGTTGGCTTTCGATGACCGCAGTTTTGCGCGGCGGCTGGCCCGTTTCGACGATGCCTAGTTCGCCCGGCAACACCACCACGCTGCCGAGGGCGTTGGTTAATTCAACCTCGCCATCGTAAACCACAAACCGCTCGCGCCCGTCCGGATCAAGGGTCACAAGGAACTCTGTCCCCCGCGAGGCGGCCAAGGCTTTCGGGGTCTGGACTTCGAATTCGCGGGGCCGTTCCCGGGTGAAGAAATACATCGCGCCCGCTTTGAGATCGAGCGTGCCTTTAGACTGCGGATTTCGGGGGGGCAGGATTTCCAGCGTGGTCAATTCGTCCAGCCGCACGCGGCCAAGTTCGGCAAGTTGCACCATCGCGCGGCTTTGTGTGAGTGTGCGTACCCGGTCCTGGGGCGTGAGTTTTTGGTTGATGACCGCGGCCGCCCACGCGGCGCGTTGCGGCGAATACTCCACCTTGCCTTCGGTAGACAACAGGCTGCCACGTACTGCCGGGTCCTGGGCGGGGCTATGGCCAGGCAACCAGCAAAACCAGAGCACTGCCCCGAGAACGACGCAGCGCAGGCAGGCAATGGACTGGGACTTACTACGGGGCATGGCTTGGCGCGAGGTTAGTTTCAATGGTTCGTTGCGCAACCTATTTGCGCGTGTGCCGGCACTGGGAAGACGAGCGCGGCCGCCTGACTTGCAAAGTTTTCCCGGGGCAACAATTTTATCAATTTTGTGAAAGATTCGTCGCCTCAGGCCGTATTCAGGTAGTCATGAATACCATTATGAAACCATTTACCGAGCTTGAGCCCCATGAAGTCTTCGACACGGTCGTCTCGGCGCGCGCCCGGCGGGAACGGGCGGTGAGGTTCGATGTGCGGCAACCGCTGCCGCTGCTTCCGGCTGGGCGGCCCCGGACCAATCGCCGCGGCGGGCCCATGACCGCACAGGTTTTCGTAGTGGATACCCGGCCTGGCTTGGCGGAATTTGCCAGGACCATGCTGGAGCACGCGGGATTTGCCACGTGCACGTTCAACGACTACACGGTTGCCGGTCATGCCTTCGCCTTTGCGTCACCCTCGCCCTGGTTGTTGATGGTCCATGATGCAACGGCGAGCACCTGCGCAATGGAACTGGTCCGTGCCTGTCGGGGCATTAATCCCCAGGTTCGCGTGATGGTGGTGCGCGATGTGCCAATGTCGTTCGCCGGCCACCATCGGATTCCGGGTGACGTTGATCTCGATCAGCCGTACTGCGCCCCGTTGCTCGTGCAGGAAGTGCGCCGGCTTTGGGCGCAGTCCGGCATGCCCTCGCCCCGGGTCCTGACCGAAGCCGAATGAGTGAATGCCGGCGCTTGTTTACGGAATCGCGCCTGCGTTAAGCTGCGGGTGATGAATCCCGCTGTCCCCAGTCCGGAACTGGAATCTGCCCGCGTAAGCCAGTGTGTGCAGGGCGATTCGTCGGCGCTGGCTGGCCTCCGCGAGGCGCATCACCCTTCGCTCGTGAACATTCTCCGCGCGCGGGGTGCCAGTGAGAGTGAGACCGAGGAGTTGCTGGCGGATCTGTGGGGGGACTGCGTGCCGCGCAATGACGATCAACCTTCGCTCCTGGAAAAATTCAGCGGCAAATGCTCATTGCAAGGCTGGCTCGCCACGGTGGCCACCCGGCGTTGGATTGATTTGAAACGCAAACAGACGCGGCGCGGGGAAACCCAGCTGCCCGCCCACACGGAGGGGAATACGGATCAGTTTGAACGCCTGCCCGCGACATCCACCGCCGCAACCGATGATGCGCTGGTGAATCTGTTGCGCGACAGTTTGCAGGCGGCGTTTGCGAGCTGTCCGCCGGCGGATTTGCTGATGCTGCGGCTGGTTTATCTACATGGACTTTCGCAGCGTGAAATCATGCGCATGTGGGGCTGGAGCGAATCCAAGATCAGCCGCAAGCTCACCGCCGCCTTGACGCACATCGAGGAGCGCACGCTGGCACACTTGCGAGAGCAGGACGCGTGGCTCGAATTGACCTGGCAGGATTTCGTCGATCTTTGCGAGACTCACCAGATCGGATTTCTATGAAGACAAACGCGGCCGTAAATTTCGCTGCAAGTTGCCGGATGTGATTCGTCTTTCATCGGAGCACACGACATGAAGAACCAATTTGAAATCCTGGCGAAGTTTCTGGAGAAGTACGGCGATGAAGTCGAAGGCCGCGAGTTTGCGGAACTGACGCCGGAGGTTAAGGCGAAGCTGCAGCAATTCGCTCGGGGCACGCTGCCCGCCACTGAGCAGGGCGATTTGATCGAACGTCTCAGTCAGAATCCGGAGTGGACCGCCCGATTAGCGGCGGAAGTGAAGTCGTTGCGAGGCGAAACCGGCAGAAATTCCTGACCCATGTCCGATCGTCTCAATCTGCTGCCCGATCCGGCATTCGCGGCGTTGAAACCTGCCCTCGCGGCGCGAATGGCGGCGCTGGGCGCAGAGATCCACGCTGAACAGTTCGCGCACTTGCTCGATCCGTTGTTGCGCAAGATTCTGCAACAGGGCTTCACCGAGGCTGGAGCGCACGAGGGCACCATCTGGGTGGTGGACGCCGCCGGTGAGTTTCTCGTCCCTGCGTTCAACACCGGTCCGCACGCGGCCGAGATGGTCGGCAAATTCAAGCAACCATTGAGCGCTGGGTTGATTTCGATGGTCTTTGCCACCGAACAGCCGTTTCTCGAGAACGAAGTTTCACGCAATGCCCAACAGAGCAAATTGCTGGATTCGCAGCTACAAGTTCAGACGCACGCCCTGATCGCTGTGCCATTTTATTTGCTCAACGCGTGTCGTGGGGTGGTGTCCTGCGTGCAATTGAAGTCCGCTGGCTCCGTTCAGCCATCTGGTTTTCGCCCCGAACATCTCGCGGGCGTGCAGGCCGCCACTGCATTGCTGACCCGACTGATCGAATACCGGCTGTTGAGCCGAACCGTTGGCTGGGACTGTGAGTGAACCCGCCTCAAGCTGGCCCGGGCTGGAGCAGGCTCGCCTCGCCCTTCGTGAAGGACGAGGGGAGGGCGTCCGCATTGCGGTGTTGGACTCGGGGATTGAGACCGGTCATCCCGCCCTGGCCGGCGTGGCTTTCGCTGACGACCTCGCGGTGATTGAGGAAAACGCCCAGCTCAAAGTGATAGCCGGGCAGGGAGCGGATACTTTCGGTCACGGCACCGCGGTGGCGGGAATCATTCACCAGCTCGCCCCGCAAGCCACGCTCGGTAGCATCCGCGTGCTGGGCGCGCAACTCCGTTCGCGTTCGTTGATCATTCGTGAAGCAGCGCGCCTCGCGCTGGAGCGGGGCTATCATATTCTGAATTGCAGTTTCGGCTGTGGCCGCGAGGACCATGTGTTGTTCTACAAAGACTGGATTGACGAAGCCTACATGCGCGGACGGCACATCGTGGCCGCCTGTAACAATCTGGATTTTACCCGCCGCGAGTGGCCCGGGCATTTTCCCACGGTGATCACCGTGAATTTCACGCAGAGCGAATCCTTGGAACGGATCCGTTGGCGCCGGGGTAGTCTGGTGGAATTCGAAGCCCGCGGCCAGGACCTCCCGGTGGCTTGGCTCGGCGGTGGGGAAAAATTGGTGACCGGCAGCAGCTTCGCCGCGCCGCACGTGACCGGGTTGCTTGCGCGGTTGTTGTCGGCCCTGCCGGCGCTTTCGCCGCTGGAAGCCAAGGCGCTGTTGCGGCGGCTGGCCGAGCAGCCCTGAGCCCTGGGGTTGAAAATCTCTGCAAGTTTTGAATCCGTTGACGTTTTCACAAATAGAGTGAGAATGAATTCAATCCTCCGAAGCGAATAATGAAACCACCCGCCAAGTTGCCGGTCTTGCGCACCCTTGTGGTGCTCTGCACGGTGGCGCTATGCGCTTCTTCGCTGTGCCTTCGGGCTGGGGAACCGCGCATTTACGTCTGGGGCAGCAGTTTCTACGGCCAGACGAATGTTCCGCCGTGGCTGACGAATGTGAAGGCGATGGCCGCAGGCTACAATCACTCGCTCGCGTTGCGGAGCAATGGCACGGTCGTGGCTTGGGGCGACAATTCACTTGGCCAGACCAACGGCCACGTTTCGCTCACGAACATCATGGCCGTTGCGGCGGGTGAGTACCACAATGTGGCCCTGCGCAGCAACGGCACGGTGTTTGCCTGGGGCGGAAACAACAATTCGGGTCAGTTGAATGTGCCAGCTGGTTTGTCGGGGATTGTGGCTATCTCTTGTGGAGCGAATCATTCGATGGCGCTGCGCAGCAACGGTACCGTGGTGGCTTGGGGACGGAACTTCAATGGCGAAACCAACGTGCCGGTGGGGCTGACGAACGTGACGGCCATTTCCGCCGGGGACACTCATTGCCTGGCTTTGCGGAGGAACGGTACCGTCGTTGCCTGGGGCGACAATGATTCCGGGCAAACCAACACGCCTGCCAGTCTCACGAACATCATGGCGATTGCCGCGGGCTATCATCACAATCTCGCGGTTCGCAGCAATGGCACGGTCGTGGCGTGGGAGTTGAATGTGTATGGCGAATCAACTGTTCCGCCCGGGCTTTCGAATGTCGCGGCCGTGACGGCTGGTTACTTTTACAGCGTTGCATTGCGCAGCAACGGCACGGTGGCGGCGTGGGGGCAGGAGTTCTCGGGCGTGACCAATGTGCCGCCGGGCTTAAGCGGCGTCATTGCCGTTGCGGGTGGCTGGGAGCATGTCATGGCGTTGTCCACAGCGACGCTGTGCCCAGCTGGATTGCCGGACAGTTTTGAATGTCGCCAGTTGCTCGTTGGCAGCAGTGTGTCAAACCAGATTTCGAATCTCGGCGCCACGCGTGAAGCTGGTGAACCGGTGCACGCCGGAGTCACCAGCAGCAATTCCGTTTGGTATTCGTGGACCGCGCCATCGTCCGGCGGCGTGGTGATTCGCGCACTCGGTGACTTTGATTTTGCCAGTCCGATTCTGGCCGTTTACACGGGCACGAACCTGGCCACGTTAACCAACGTTGCCTTCAACATCGTGCCGTTTTCGGGCAATGGCAGTCCGCTTAATCAAGCCCGCGTGGTATTCACCGCGGTCGCCGGGCAGACATTTCAGATTGCGGTGGATGGCAAGCCCACGGATTCATTCGAGAGCGAAGGCGAGTTGACGTTGCTCCTGAACCTCACGCCGCCTCCGGTGAATGACGCCTTCGGCAGCAGCATCCTCATGGGGGGAATTTACTACCAACTCACGAATGGCACTTTCATCGGCGCGAGCCGCGAGGTCAATGAACCGACGCACGGCACCACCCATGGACAGACGCTCTGGTGGCATTGGACTGCGCCGACGAACCTAAACGTCAGCGTTGTGCCGGCGCGTTTGACCGCGGACGCAGTGAGCTTTCCGCCGGCCTTTGGACTCTACACTGGCAACTCAGTGGGGGCGCTGACACCAGTGGCAATCACCCAACAGACCAACGGTATGACGACGACTGCGACCTTTGCGGCTACGCCCGGCACGACCTATCGCATCGCGCTGGCTGGGTCGCAGAACGACACGAGCACGGTGCTGCCTCTGACGGGTAACTTCCGGTTTCGATTTAACACCCGCGCGCTGGCGTTAAGCATCCTAAACGTGACGAATTCCACCACCGCCAGCACTTCGGTGACTTTCACCGCCACGGCAAAAGTGGAAAACCTCGGCTCCGCGCTGAGTAGCAATCTACGCATCCGCGTGACCGCTGTTCCCGGCATCAGTTTGCGTGGCGAGTTCGCCAACCTGATTACCGCGACCAACGTGCCGTTGGGAAATTGGTTTTCCGCGCCACTGTCGCCTGGACAGTTGACAAATCTCTTGATCGCCGGGACGGCGCCGGCGCCAGACTTCGTGGAAGCGGGTGAATCGTCCGCGCAGGGTTACGGCGTTTATGCTGAGTTGCAGGAGGCGGGTGTCTCAAATAGCTGGATAACGGTGGATCAAACCTTGGTGCTTTATGGCGTGTGGCCGGAATTAAACGGGATACCTGGCCCGGGTGGCGGTGTGGTGCGGTTGGATCCTGGCTACGTGGGCCTCTCCGTCTTCAATCCTTTGGCCAGCGTGGTGGTGCTCGGTCCAAACAGTGTGATCGAAGGCAGTCAAACCTTCTACTCCGGCCGCGCGACGTATGCGCTTGGGGAGCAGGTGAATTTCACCAACACCACCTGGCTGGCGTCGCGGTTTACGATCACGAACGGGCTGTTCACTTCCGGGATCGTCACCAGCAACACACCCGTGGCTCTGACAGCGAAGTATTCCACCAGTGGCTTCACCTACGATGCAACGACGAATCTCACGGTGTTAAATCTGCCGTCGCCATTGTTGACCTTGCCAAAAATCGCGGGGACGAACTTTACCCTGCGCATCACCGGCGTCAGCAACCGCGTCCACGTCATCGAGGCCACCACAAATCTCACTCCGCCAGCGGTGTGGCAACCATTGGCCACGAACAGCCTCGGCACGACTGGTCTCTGGAACTTCACCAACGCAGCAAATCCGCATCCCCGTCGCTTCTTCCGCGCACGCGAGGTGGATTGAGTTTCGTTGGTCTGCCTCCGTTTCTAATCTCTAAGTAATTGAGCCAGTGGCTGTTACTGTGCTCAAAAAATAACCCTGCGTGGCGATGCAAGATGCGGCTTTTCTTCACGTATTCCCAGTGTATGAAAAAGAATCCTACGACCAGCACTGGCAAGAACCTCTCCCGTCTCTTCAAACCATTCATGCTCGGCCTGCTCACGATGGTGATCGCGGCTACCGCGGAAGGTGTGGCCATGGGCGGAAATCGTCGTATGCGCGAAGCCTTGGAAGAAGGCGACATACTTTACGTAGACTCCGGCAATGCCATGCAAGGCGGCGGCTTGTTCAAGGTGGATCCCCAGACCGGTGAACGGATGGCCCTCTCAGTCGGTGGATTCTTGCGCATGCCCTTTGGCGTGACGGTGGATGCCCGGAGCGGAATGATCGTGGTTTCGGATGCGGACCGGCTTGTGGCCGTGGACCCGATGACGGGGGAGCAAGCCGTGATTGCCGATAATGCCAATGGTACATTGGGCATGCCCTGCGGAATGGATTTCGACGCGCGCGGCAATCTCGCAGTTGCCAATGCCCAAGCCGTGGTTCGCATGGATGCGCGCGAGGATTCGCTTCAGGTGGTTGCGGTGGGCGGAAGCATGCACTGCCCGGTGGGCGTTGCCGCCAGCCGGAATGGTGACCTCTATGTGGCGAACATGTCTTTCCCGTCAGAAATCATCCGCGTGGATTCGCGCACCGGCAAACAAACCGTGGTCTCACGAGGTGGGATGCTTAATCGTCCGCAAGCCATCGCCGTTTCCGGTCACGACCTCTATGTGACGGACGTCGCCACGACCGATGGCAATTTTGGCGTCGGCCGCGTGCTCCACATTGACGCGATGACGGGCAAACAATCGGTCGTCTCCGAAGGCGACATGTTGGTCGGTCCGGTTGGAATCGCGGTGGAAGCCAACGGCCAGTTGGTGGTTGGCGACCCCTACACCATCAATCCCGAGAGCGCTGACCTTTTTGACGGCGCGGTCATGCGGATCAATCCCGCCACCGGTGAACAGACTTTGCTTGCGCGCGGTGCCGCCGGTTTCGTCAACCCTCGCGGCGTGGTGGTGGTTCCTTCGTTGTCGCGCGCACGCTAAAGCCAATCGAGAAACTCAACACTTGAGAACCAAGAGGGAGCATGGGGAATCAGCCCGCCGACTTCGGCGGGCTGATCGTTTTGAACTGAATCCCGCAAGCCACCACTGCGAGAACCTCTCGCTCGACAGGCCGCTGTAAATTGATGAACCTGCTCGCATCAGCCCCAGCCAGCCATCTTCCCCGACTCACGATGCTCCCACCGGTCTGGTTCGAGGTATCGGGCGGTGGGATCTTGTCGGACTGGTCATCAACGGCGTCATCGGCGCAGGCATCTTCGGATTACCGTCCAAGGCATTTGAACTCACGAACACCTACAGTCTCTTCGCTCTGTTCGCCTGCGCGGTATTCGTGGGGTTGATTATTCTGTGCTTTGCCGAGGTCAGTAGCCGTTTCACGGAAACCGGCGGGCCGTATCTCTACGCGCGCGAGGCATTGGGCGAACCAGCCGGCTTCGTCGTTGGCTGGTTGATGTGGCTGACTCGGGTGGCCTCGTTCGCCAGCATCTGCAACTTGTTGGTAACCTACCTGGCCCATTTCTGGCCCGCCGCGGAATCCAATCCCTGGCGTCCGGCCCTAATCGTAACGATCATTCTCGCATTCACGATCATCAATATCCTCGGGGTGCGCGAAGCCGCAGCGACGAGCAACTTCCTGGCGGTCGCCAAGCTGGTTCCGTTGTTTCTGTTTGTTGTGATTGGCTGCTTTCACTTGCGCCCGGAGCATTTCTCCTTCGGGGCGCTACCAAGTGCCGATGCATTTTCCACCACCGTCATGCTGCTGGTGTTTACCTTTGGCGGATTTGAAACCTCCACCGTTGCCGCGGGTGAAGTGCGGGAACCGCAACGCAACTTTCCCTTTGCCCTCATCATCGCGATGGCGGGGATCGTCGCGTTCTATCTGGGAATTCAGATTGTGTGCGTGGGCACGTTGCCAGGACTGGCGACGTCGAGTCGTCCGCTTGCGGATGCCGCCACCCAGTTCCTCGGGACGACCGGTGGCGCAGCGATTGTGTTGGGCGCGGTGATCTCGATGGCGGGGGTTCTGAACGCAGCATTGCTCGCCGGTGGCCGCTTGCCCTTCGCAATGGCCGGGCACGGCACGTTGCCTAAACCGCTCGCCGCAATACATCCCCGCTTTCGCACGCCGCATGTCGCGCTTTTGGTCACAGCGGGCGTGGTACTCGTCATCACACTGACCTCCACGTTCATGTCGGCGGCCGCCATCAGCATCCTCACGCGGCTGGCCATTTACGCCTGCACTTGCGGGTGCGTATTCGTATTGCGCCGGCGTACGGGTAGGCCGCCCGCCGGTTTCACCGTGCCAGGCGGCGCTGTCATTCCCGTTGCGGCACTGGTGCTGTGCGCGTGGTTGCTGTGGCATTCGTCGTGGCGGGATGTGCGGGATGTATCCATTGCGGCGGCGGTCGGATTGGCATTGTATTTTCTCAATTCTGTTAGGCGCAAGAGACGTGGCTAAATTAGGTCATCATTTGCTCGACAAAGCATTTCCATCGAAAGAAAGTCACAACCGTAATTGGTCGCATATGATGAAAGCGCCGCGATTCTTTTCGGTTAGCGACAACAGTAATTACAAACGCGGGTTTCCTTGGATTCAAACCCTTGGAAAGGGATTCAGGGAATTCTATCTATGCGGGCGGTGTGCACCGGCACGTTCACTAATGTACGCCTATGGACCAGTTGAGGCGACGTGTGAGCCGAACAAAGGCGTAATGTGGTCAGACGTTGTCGGCTGTGGACATTATCCGTTCTTCATTCTTTCGGAGCGTGCGCTTCGAGCATTCGCAGTCGAGGGTGTTGGCACGTTTCCGCAGCATGCGGTGCTAATTCAGCCACCATTCCCAAAAAGATTAGCCGCGAGTCATCCGCCAGGGTATTTCTGGCTTGATGGTCGAAAGATGCAAGGAGCACTACTGGACTTCAAGGCGAGCGGGCTTGTTAGCGTTCGATTTTGCCCGGAATGTGGTACGCGGACTGATAACATCGGCGCTACGTCTGAGCGCCAGCATTCACGCGTCTTTCCGTTGGTGTTTCGAACTGGCACTTGGAATGGCGCAAAACTTTTCACCACTGACCTTTCGCCTTGCTCATTTTTCTGTACCGACGAAGTGGTAGAATGCGCACGAAAACACAAACTCACAAACTTTCGATTCATCCCCGTAGAAGCGGGTGACGATTACCAAAGCAAGGGTTTGGTTTACATGTAGACCAAACGCTAACCACCTTCGCTCATTGCATTAGTACAACGAGGCAAATCTCGCATTTTCCCGTGAAAACAGCTCAACTTGACAGCCGGCCCATCGCTCCTATAGTGCCGCTACCAAATGCAAAGTGATTCCGCACTTTCGGGCAAAGAGGAGCCTCCAGCGGCTGCGCCGCTTCAGGACTTGAAATCATTCCGTTCCGCCGGTCGCGGATTTTGGGCGGACGTTTCCGACGCCGACTGGAACGACTGGCACTGGCAGCTCAAGAATCGCATTACCTCGCTGGAACAATTACAGCGGTTGATGCCGACTCTCACGCCCGAGGAAATCGCCGGCGCAAAATTCGCCAATCACAAACTGGCGATGGCCATCACGCCGTACTTTTTCAACCTGATTGATCCCGCGGATGAAAATTGCCCGATCCGGCGACAGGTGATTCCGCGCATCGAAGAAACCCACACGGCCACGTGGGAGATGAGTGATCCGTGTGGCGAGGATTCGCATTCGCCGGTTCCCGGACTCGTGCATCGTTATCCCGACCGCGTGTTGTTCCTGGTTACGGACCGATGCGCGGCGTATTGCCGCTACTGCACGCGCTCGCGGCTGGTCAGCAACGCTACGGGCTACGATTTTCATCCGCGCTTTGAAGAACAGATAGCTTACATCCGCGACCATCCCGAAATCCGCGATGTGCTGTTGAGCGGCGGCGACCCGTTGCTCTTCAACGACGACAAGCTGGAGCAACTGTTGGCGAAACTGCGCGCGATACCGCACGTCGAGTTCCTGCGCATCGGCACGCGCATCCCGATCTTCCTTCCGCAACGCATCACGCCCGCCTTGTGCGCGATGCTGAAGAAGTATCATCCGCTGTTCATCAGCATCCACTCGAATCATCCGCGCGAACTCACGACCGAAGTCCGGGAAGCCCTAGGTCGGTTGGCCGACGCTGGGGTTCCACTTGGCAATCAATCGGTGCTGCTGCGGCAGGTGAACGACAGCGAGACCGTGATGAAGGCGTTGATCCAGAAACTCCTCATGAGCCGGGTGAAGCCGTATTATCTCTACCAGTGCGATCTCATTGCCGGCTCGGCGCATCTGCGGGCGAGCGTGCGCGAGGGGCTTGAAATCATGGAGAAGTTGCGCGGTCATACGACTGGTTACGCGGTGCCGACCTACGTGATTGACGCGCCCGGCGGCGGCGGCAAGGTGCCGATCAATCCCGAGTACGTGCTCTGTCGCAACGCCGATCGTGTCGTGATCCGAAATTACGAGGGCAAGATCTTCGAGTATCCGGAAGCGGCGGACGGCACACCGACGACTCCTGCTCCGAAACAAATCGCCGAACCCGAGCTCTGTTAAGTCGCATACACTCGCGGGCGACCATCTGGCTGGGGGTAAAACTGGTTGTTCTGCTCATCGCCACAGCAGCAGGTATTTAACTCTCATCGGACCTTCCTGAATGGGAAGGAGCGCCGGCGCTTTGGATTTCTCCCGTGGTTTTGCTGCTGTGCTTTTTCATGGGCTTGGGCGCGAGAGCCTCATCCCGCACGCCGCCGTGGAGAGAGCAGGAACTCTGGTCGGCCAATCCATTCCAATACATTTTCAAACTGAGCGACCGGGAGGCATGCTTTTACCCGCCATTTTTCCACTTCGCGGCAATGACCTTTATCACTGGTGGCTTGGGCGCAGTCACGTACGCAGCGATTTTTCGTCCAGCCATGATTGGACACGGAGCAGTCATCCTGTCGATGGGAATCGGTTGTTGGCTTGGGGTTCGCGCGAGGGATTATTTCAGGCTGAAGAATTCCAGATCGGCTGGCACTCTGCGAAGCGACAACCTGTAACCATCCGCAATCATCCGGCATTTCTGTCCGGGCAGTTGTGAACAACCACGGGTTGCCCTCCCGTGCTGGCATCGTTAAGCTGCCTGCACAACTCACCTCCTAATACTTATGGCAACCCACACATGGAAGTTCTTCCGCGCTGGCGGTTTCGATCAGGTCAAACTTGAAACTGGGGCCGATCTCATGAACCTCGATCAGCTCGACCAGAAACTCTGGGTCGCGCTAGCCTGCCCCACCACCGGGTTGCAATTCGATCCCAAGACAGCGGCATTGATTGACACGGACAAGGATGGCCGCATCCGGGCGCCGGAGTTGATCGCCGCGGTGAAATGGGCCGGCGCCATGTTGAAGAGTCCGGACGAACTTTTGAAAGGCGGCGACTCACTGGCGTTTTCATCCATTGGCGATGCCGTATTGCTGGCCTCCGCAAAACAGATCTGCGTCAACCTCGGCAAAAAGGATGCCACCGCGATCACGTTGTCGGACGCTTCCGATGCGAACAAAATTTTCGGCAACACGACGCTCAACGGCGACGGTATTGTTATCTCCGAGTCAGCTGGCGACGAAGCCACCAAGACCGTGATCAATGACATTGCCGCGAGCCTCGGCACGGTGGCAGATCGCTCGGGCAAGCCGGGGATTGACCAGGCCAAGGCCGACGCGTTTTTTGCCGAGTGCGCGGCGTTTGATGACTGGAACAAGAAGGCCGAAGCCGACAAGTCGAATATCCTGCCGGTTGGAGACGCGACCGCCACCGCTGCGGCAGCGGTTCGTGCAATCAAGGCGAAGGTGGACGATTACTTCGGGCGCTGCCGGCTCGCGGCTTTCGATCCGCGCGCCATCGCATTGCTCAATCGCAAGGAAGAAGAGTATCTCGCCATCGCGGCGAAGGATTTGAGCATCACCGCGGCTGAGATTGCGGGCTTCCCTTTGGCGCAGGTGGCCGCCGGCAAGGCGCTCCCACTTAAAACCGGAATCAACCCCGCCCACGCGGGCGCCGTTGCCGCGTTGCAAGCCAGCGCGGTGAAACCGCTGCTCGGTGACAAAAGTGAACTCACGGAAGCCGACTGGACGGCATTGCTGGCGAAGCTTGGGCCGTTCGAATGCTGGAGCGCCGGCAAAGCAGGCGCCGTGGTGGAAAAGCTCGGCCTCAAGCGCGTGCACGAAATTCTCGGCGGCCAGGCGAAGGAAGCCATTGCTGCCATCATTGCCAAGGACAAGGCCCTCGAGCCCGAGGCCACGGCGATCGCCAACGTTGAGAAGCTCATTCGCTACAAACGCGATCTCTTTCTCCTTTGCACAAACTTTGTCAATTTCCGTGATTTTTATGACGCAGGTGATCCGGCAATTTTCCAAGCGGGAACCTTATATCTCGATCAACGGTCCTGTACGCTGACGTTGCCGGTGGAGGACGCGGGCCGTCACGCGGCGATGGCAGGCTTGGCCGGTTCCTATCTGGCCTATTGCGATTGTGTCCGCAAGGGCACGGGCGAGAAACGACAGATTGTGGCCGCGTTCACGAACGGGGACTCCGACAATCTCATGGTTGGCCGCAACGGATTGTTCTATGACCGCAAGGGGCTGGACTGGGACGCGACCATCACCAAAATCATTGATAATCCCATCAGCATCCGGCAGGCGTTCTGGTCGCCTTACAAAAAGCTGGTGCGAATGATTGAAGAATTGGCGGCCAAGCGGGCCGCCGCCGCCGATGCGGCCGCCGACGCCAAACTGGCTTCGGCGGCTACCGCCACTGTCAGCGCCGACAAGGCGAAAGCGGAACCTAAGAAAGTCGATGTCGGTACAGTTGCGGCCATGGGCGTCGCCTTCGGCGCCATTGGCGCATTGGTCACGACCTTGATCGCCCAGACCACCGGCTTGTTCAAGCTGCCCTTCTGGCAACTCTGCCTGGCGGTCGTCGGTTTGTTGCTGGTGATCTCCGGCCCCTCGATGATTATCGCCTGGCTGAAACTGCGCAAACGCAACCTCGGGCCGATTCTCGACGCCAACGGCTGGGCGGTGAATGCGAAAGCAAAACTCAACGTGCCCTTCGGAGCGTCACTTACGGGGATCGCGAAACTCCCGCCCGGGGCCACGATTGGCGCAGATGACAAGTTCGGTGAAAAGCGCAGTGCCTGGCCGGGCCTCATCAAGTTCGTCATAGTGGTTTGTTTCATCTACAGCCTGCTGAATCATTTCTATGTGTTGGATATGATCGTGGTAAAAGCTACCGGCAAACATTACCCGGCATTCTTCAAGCAAGCGCCGAAAGCGGATGCTGCCGTTGCGAAACCGGCGCCCGACAGTCCGGGCGGAACTACCAATGCGCCGGCAGTCGAAGCGAAGTAGGATGATGGGGCGAGTTTGTATTGGGGGCACGCCCGAGTTCGAAGTGACGCATTTTTATCCGTGACGAATGAACACGAACGCGTTGCGGGTGTCTCAGGCTTCATGAAACGGTTGCAAGTTGTCATTCCATGGAAAGAGGGCATGCACCTTGGACCGGCGACCCGGTTGGTGCGACTGGCGAAGGCATCTAATTCCGCCATTTGGTTGAAGGTTGGAGACAAAGTTGCCGACGCGCGCAGCATTCTTGCGGTACTCCTGCTTTGTGCCGTCAGCGGGGTGGTGGTGAATCTGGAAATTGATGGGGAGGACGAGGACGATGTGCTCGTATCGGTGGCGCAGGTTTTCGAGCATCAAAGTGGCGGTCGGAGCCCTCGTTGATCCAATTCAGTTGCGGGCGTGATTTTGCCCCAACAACGCAGCTGAAGTCACGGCCGGGGAATCACACAATCGGGAAGCCGTCTGGAGCAGGAGGTGAAAAAAATCTGGCTGTGACGCGGGGCATCAGTAGCTTTTGCGCAACATGAATCCCATCCGCCACGTATTCGTCGGTTGCTGTCTGGCATTGTCAGCCTTGGCTGAATCGCCTCTGGGTTATTATCGCCATCCCGCCGTGCATGGGGACATGATCGTTTTCACCGCGGAGGGTGATTTGTGGCGCGTGAGCGCGAAGGGCGGGGTGGCGCAGCGGCTTACCACACATCCGGGCCTGGAAGAATTCGCCGCAATCTCGCCTGATGGGAAGACCGTGGCGTTCACCGCCGAGTACGAGGGATCACCGGAGGTTTATGTAATGCCGTTGACCGGCGGCGTGCCGACGCGACTGACGTTCGACGGCAGTGGCAAACGCGTGGCGGGCTGGACGCCCGATGGTCGCGTGCTCTACGCCACGACCAGCTTCTCCACGTTGCCAAGCTGGCAACTCGTCACGGTGGATCTCCAAGCTAGTGATCGCCGGTTGTTGCCGTTGGCTCAGGCGAATCAGGGGGTGTTTGATCCGGACACCAAGCGCTTGTTCTTCACTCGCCTGCCGAAGCAGGGGAGTAGCACCAAACGTTATCAAGGTGGCACAACTGAAAACCTTTGGACCTTTGCCGAGGGCGACGCCGAGGCGAAGCCGTTGACTGCGGATTTCAAAGGCACGAGCCGTAATCCGATGTGGTGGCGCGGCCGGGTGTATTTTACCAGTGATCGCGACGGCATCATGAATCTCTGGTCCATGAAACCCGACGGATCGGATTTGAAGCAGCATACGAAGCATAAGGATCACGATGTCAAAACGCCGGCGTTGGCCGACGGGCGGATCGTCTATCAACATGGCGCAGATCTGCGATTGTTTGAAGTGAGCGGCGGTCGGGACACGGTATTGGACATTCGCCTGGCGTCGGACTTCGATCAACAGCGCGAGAAGTGGATTAAAAAGCCCATGGACTATCTCACGGCGGCGAACCTGTCCCCCACGGGCGATCGGCTCGCGCTTACGGCGCGCGGGCAGGTGTTTGTGGCGCCGGTCGAACAGGGACGCTTTGTCGAAGTGCCGCGTAAGCCGGAGGTGCGCTATCGCAACGCGCGGTTCATGCCCGATGGGAAATCGTTGCTCGCGCAAACTGACGAGTCGGGCGAGTTGGAGTTCTGTCTGTTGCCCGCCAACGGCGTGGGGGCCGTGAAACCGCTGACAACCAACGGCACGGTATTTCGCTTTGCCGGCACGCCATCACCCGACGGCAAGCGCATTGCCTGGGCGGACAAGGACCGGAAGTTCTGGATGCACGAAATCGAATCCGGCAAAACCACGCTGATAATGGAGACGCCGCGCGACGAAGTAGGTGATTTTGCATGGTCGCCGGACAGCCAGTGGCTCGCGTTCGTGCACCCGGCATCAAACACCGTCTCGCAAATCAGGCTCTACCACGTGACTAACGGCTCGCTTACCACAGTCACCAGCGATCGCGTGGAGAGTTACAGTCCCGCATGGTCGCCGGATGGCAAATGGCTGTACTTTCTGAGCGACCGGGAATTGCGTTCGCTCGTGCCGGCGCCGTGGGGGCCGCGCCAGCCTGATCCATTCTTCACCGAGACGACAAAGATTTTTGCATTGGCGCTGACGAAGGACGCGAAATGGCCGTTCCGGCCCAAGGACGAGTTGCAGACCGACAAGCTGGACGAAAAGAAGGAGGAAAAGAAAGAAGAGAAGCCGGAGGAAAAGAAGGACGACGCCGAGAAATCGAGATCGTCATCGAATGGGGAAGCGAAGAGCGAGAAGAAGCCGGAAGCCAAACCTGAGCCGAAGCCCAAGCCCGTGAAAATCGAGCTGGAGGGGCTGGCCGCGCGGCTGTTTGAAGTGCCGGTACCGGCGGCGAATTACAGCGGGCTCGAGGTTACCGCCAAGCATCTGCTCTGGACGGCGCGCGATGTTGGCTTCGGTGCGAAGCAGCATCTCAAGCAACTCGAAATCACGAACAAGGATCCCAAACCCAAGACGCTGGTGGAGGATCTGGGGAGTTATCAGCTTTCGGCGGACGGCAAGAAGCTGCTTATTCGAAAGGGGGAAGTGTTTTATGTCATCGCCGCGGATGCGGCCGCTCCGGCGAAGCTGGAGGACCGGGTGAATCTTGACGGCTGGAGCTTCGCGCTGACACCGCGTGAAGAGTGGCGACAAATTTACACCGAGGCGTGGCGCATGATGCGTGACTATTTTTACGACCGCGGCATGCATGGCGTCGATTGGAAGGCCATGCACGCAAAGTATCTCCCCTTGGTGGACCGCGTTAGCGATCGCGCCGAGTTGAGCGATTTGGTTTCCGAACTGGTCGGCGAACTTTCGACCCTCCACATCGCCGTGCGCTTTGGCGACCGGCGGGAGAGCCCGGATCAAATCAACGGCGCTTCGCTCGGGGCGCGACTAGTGCGCGACCAGGCTGCCGGGGGTTGGCGGGTTGACCACGTTTACCGCGCCGACGCCGATTATCCGTCGCAACTCGCGCCGCTGGCTCAGGCCGGCGTGGAAGTGGGAGTGGGCGATGTCATTACGGCCATCAACGGCCGCGACCTGCTTGGCTCGACGAGCCCGGACCTGCTGTTGCGCAATCAGGCTGGCAAACAGGTTTTGCTCGATGTCAAACCGCGAGGGGCCGAAACAAACCGGCAGGTGATTGTGAAGCCCATCGGCGTGGGGCGCGAGGCGGATTTGCGCTATGATGAATGGGAACTGACCCGGCGCGAACTTGCTGAGAAATTGAGCGATGGGCAGATTGGTTATGTGCACCTGCGCGCGATGGGCTCAGAAGATATTGCGCAATGGGCGCGCGGCTATTTTCCTGTGTTCAATCGGCAAGGGCTGATCATTGACGTGCGGCACAACAACGGCGGCAACATCGATTCGTGGATTCTCACCAAACTGTTGCGTAAGGCGTGGTTCTATTGGCAGCCGCGTACGGGCGAGCCGTATTGGAATATGCAATACGCCTTTCGCGGTCATCTCGTCGTGCTGTGCAATGAACGCACCGCGAGTGATGGCGAGGCCTTTTCAGAGGGTTTCAAACGGCTTGAGTTAGGCAAGGTGATCGGGACGCGCACGTGGGGCGGTGAGATCTGGCTCTCCGCGCAGCGCTGGCTGGTGGATAGCGGCATGGCAAGCGCGGCGGAATTTGGGGTTTACGGCCCGGCCGGCGATTGGCTAATCGAAGGGCACGGCGTTGATCCGGATATCATGGTGGACAACTTGCCGCATGAAACCTTTAAAGGCCGTGACGCACAACTGGAAGCGGCAGTGAAGCATTTGCAGGAACTCATCACGAAGGATCCACGCCCCGTTCCGCCCGCACCAAAATATCCGGACAAGTCGTACAAGCCCTAGGCAGACAGCGCTACCTCCCGTCGTCCAAAGACGGGTTTGAACAAGGCCGCGCGCGAAGCTTGTTCGCCTGGATTAGGTCAGTGGGCCAAGCGGTCCTGGAGCAGATAAATAAATCCGCCCGCAAGGATTGCCGCAAAAAGGCCGAGGACTAGTCCGATTGCTAATTGCTTTCGCTCACGCCGACGATGCCCCGAAGAAACATGCGAACGGGCCATTCGCTTTGTTTTAGATACGTCTTTCATTGTCTGGGATGAACAACGTTAGCTGGCTCGCGACGGGGAATAATAGTTGGGAAATTCCTAGGGGCGATCCGGCTGGGAAGGCCAAATAACTCAGAGCGCTGCTTAATGGGGGAAGGTCCGGAGCGTAGGAACAAAAAAAGTATCCGGGCGACAGACGCCAAGGAGGTGGGGATGGGGAATCCCGCTGAAAAAACGTGCTGTCACCCGGACAAAATCTTCTAAATCAAGACCTTCAAAGATCGATTCTCTACTCGGAAAACTTACCTTCCCCGGATAATCCCAAACGCACAGACAGCGTGCCACTGGGAATTTCCTAGGTCGAGTCTGGCTACCCAATTCTGACATCCGGCAGAATCCAGAAAACGCATTCTATTCTGTTCGAACGCTGATGCTATCGCCTGGCGATCGCATGATGGCGAAAACATCAGGCCAGTTCTGATCCTGAAGTTTCACTCGGAGGTGCACCGCCTTCTGGCAATCGATGGCTAGGGATCTAACGTCTGTTGGAAGAATCGTATCACCATTTACCCCATGCGGCGAATGTGAATGTGGGACGACGCGTATCGGTTGCGCTCTGGTTTACGAGAGGGGGAAAGCAGGCCTTCCCATAATTGAATAGCGGCATTGTTTGCGGCATCGAAACTGGCATGAAAGCACACCAGCTGGCAGCTGTTGTTCTCGGCGTGGTGCTCGCAGAGCGGGCGTTCGCCATCAGCAATGCCGAGTTGTCCACCAACGCCCCACCCGTGGCCGTCATTCTCGAGCGGGCGGTGGAACAGGCCAAAAAGGAGGATGAGCAGGATCAGGCATTCAAACGCACTTACTACTTTACGCGGACCCGTTTGACTGAATTCAAGAACGCCAAGGGCGCGATCAAAAAGCAGGAGGAGAAGGTTACCAACAACGATCCCATTGGCCGTCGGGCGCGTGAAGCGGCGAGGGCGGCGAGCGGGCCGAAAGTAATCCAGGTCAACACTCCGGGGAAACAAGTGTCCGAGACGGAAACGAACATCAAAGGCAAGGCATTCGAGAAGTCCGATTTTCCACTGGATGGCGATCTGTTGAGCCGGTTTAAGTTTACGTATGTGAAGCGCGAAATAATCAACGGCCGCAGTGCGTATGTGCTCGATTTCAAACCGGTCAGCCCGGCCGTGCCGGAAAAGAATCTCAAAGACAAATTCATCAATAAAGCCGCCGGCCGGGTGTGGATTGACGAAGAGGACGCCGCGCTGGCCAAGGCCGATTTGTATCTGACCAAACGGGTGAACGTGGCCGGCGGATTGGTAGGCGCGGTCTGGAAGTTTACCTGCACGATGGACCGGAATCGGACGACTGAAGGTTATTGGTATATTCGCAATTCAACCTGGCACCTCGAAGGGCGGGAAGTCTTCGTCCAGCGGGTGGTGGATAGTCGCGAAGAACGGAAAGACGTCCGCCGCGCAGAGGTCGACTCGGCACCACGCGTTGACGGCGAACCGGGAAGCCACTAGGTTAGCGCGGTCGAATGATCGCAAAACCTGTTCAAGCTATAGCCCCCACACCGAATTTCCGCGTGGGCGACGAACGCCTCGTAAAGCTCACTCCGAGCGCCGCTAACAAGGTCACTGCCCTGCTTACAAAACAGGGCCGGCCCAGTGGCGTGCTGCGGGTGGCCGTAGTCGGGGGTGGCTGCTCCGGGTTACAGTACAAGATGGATTTGCAGGATGGCCCGGCAAATCGCGATTTCCTCGTCGAATCTGCCGGAGTGAGAGTTGTCGTAGACCCGAAGAGTGCATTGTACGTAACTGGCAGTGAATTGGATTACGTGGACGCGCTTGATGGTGGGTTCAAGGTGATGAATCCCAACGCCGCCACGAGCTGTTCGTGCGGTGAGAGTTTCAGCGCGTGAGCGCGAATGCCGGCCAGCCTCCCACCCGCTTCATGACCGATTACTTCGCGCTGCTTGAGCAGCCCCGGCGCCCGTGGCTAGACAGTGACCAACTCAAGCAACGATTTCTCGCGCTCTCGGCCGACGTTCATCCTGATCGAGTCCACTCGGCGTCGTCGGAAGCAAGAGCGGCCGCCACCCAACACTTCACAGCGTTGAATGCTGCTTACAACTGCCTCAAGGAACCCCGCGACCGCTTGCGACACCTGGTCGAGTTGGAACTGAGCCGCAAACCGGGCGACTTGAAAAACGTTCCCAACGAACTGGCGGATGCGTTCATGAAAATCGCCGCGGCCAGCCGGATCTCGGAAAAACTCGCGACGGAGAAAGCATTGCTCCAATCGCCGCTTCTGCTGGCGGGGTTCTTTGAGAAGATTCAACCACACCTGGATCTGATCGAACAGTTGCAGGGCGAAATCGTCCGTCTTCACAGCGTGGCGTTGGAGCGATTGCGGGCCCTGGACGTGGCCTGGCAAAACTCGGGCGATCACCAAGCTGCTTTGTTGCAGCTGGAGGAGCTCGCCCAAGTCCTCGGCTTCCACGCCCGCTGGCTGGCGCAACTCCAGGAATCCCACCTCCGGCTGACACTATGAACTTGAGATTTCACATCCGCCTTTCCTGGCTGCTGTTATTGAACTTCTTCCCGGACGCTGTCGGCGCTCAGGATTGGCCGCAGGCCCTAGCCAAAATGCCGCTCGGCACCAAGGTCACTTGGCTCACCCGGACAAATTGCGCGCAGGTTTTATTTCAGGCCCTGTCCGCTGATCCCACCGTCAAGGCCGTCGTCTTTATGCCGGGGGCGACAGACGAATTGTATTTCTTTCACCGCGTGAATGCGCGCTTGACCAATACCCAGCCCACGTTGCTCGACGCCGTGGTGGCGTTGACGAATCAGACGCCGTTGCGAGTGACGTTTCAGTCGCCGTTATTGCTGCTGTATTCCGCTGAAGACGTTCTCGATCTCGATATCAAGGTCGAACATCTCGGTACTGTTCAGAAGTTGAAGGCCAGTAAGATCCCGGGGCGGCAGGAGTTTCTGGACCGTGACTGGAAGGTGATGCGCGATCACCATTTGCGGAAGATGTCTGTGAGTGTATCACCGCTGAACCGTATTTCTGTGACGCGGCATTTCTACCGACACACTTACGCGGGCTGGAATCTCACTGCCTGGGAAACGCTCGAGGCCACCGCGCTTGCGGGCAAGACCCGATTCACTGTTGGCCGCAATCGCGTCACGTTTGATTTGGACGAGCGAATCGGTGGCGTTCCGAAGCTCGATCGTTTTCCCAACTGAGATTCTATCTCGCGGCCGCGATACCCGAGAACGCCAAGGCAAAACGCCGCCCGAGCAGCGCAGATGCGCGCGCAAGGGAGAAGCTCAAGAGGTGACACCAGGGATTTCCCTGGTGTCAAATCCGTTGTAACCCTCACAACCTCAACTCACTGTCATGTACACCGAGGACATATTGTCCCCGAACGAGACACGACCGTGACCCGCGCAGCTTGATTTTCGATTGCTAGGCGTTGGCATCGTCATTGCTAAACGATGCCCATGCACAACGAGTGCAATCAAAGGCTGAAAATGAATTTCCTCACCGTCGCGGAGTTTCAAGCCGCGGCGCAAGTCCCCTCACTACATCCGCTGGTTAACGCCGGGCCGAAAGCCTGACGTGCTTCTCTACTGGGTTTGGTTTACCGGCGGCTGGCTCGCACCAGCCGCCGGTTCCATTTTTGGACTGAATCAGCCGTCAGTTGGGTGGTTGATTCAACTGCCAGTTGTTCAACCCGAACTCGTTTGGCGCTTCCGCACCGGAGCGAGGCAAAGTAGCGAGTGCTTCGCCCACCAGATAGAGCGAACCGGTGATTAAGACGAACTGGTGGTCACGCGACTGGGCGAGGGCCTCAACGATCCCGGAACAAACTGTGATTTTTGCCGCAGGATTGGCCTGGGCACAGGCCGCTGCCAGGTCCGCCGGTTTGGCGCTACGTGCGCTGGTTACCGGGACGACTAGGATCTGGTTCGCAAGTGGTGCGAGCGATTCACACATTTGGCGCCAATTTTTGTCCGCCATTGTCCCAAGGATCAATGTGCGGCCTGGGGGAGTGCAATCACCGAGCACGCCGCCTCGTTGCAGCGCCGAGTGCAGAGCCTCCGCCCCGGTCGGATTATGCGCTCCATCCAACAGCACGCGCTGACCGTCCGGGCGGACAATGAGCTGCAATCGTCCGGGCCAGTTCACGGACTCCAAACCTTGCCGGATCGCAGTTTCATCCACGGGAATTTGAGCCTGCAAGACTTCCACCACTTGGACCGCCAACGCTGCGTTCACCTGTTGATGCTCCCCAACAAGCGACAATGAAAACCGTTTCGCGGTTGCTGCCGCATGGCCGCGGCCAATCACACTTAGTGACGCATCTGCTTGGCGCGCTGTTTCCTTGATGACCGCAAGCGCTTCCGGGGGCTCGGTTGCAGTCACCACCGGCACTCCGGGTTTGAAGATGCCTGCTTTTTCTGCGGCGATCTGCGCCAGTGTGTCGCCGAGCCATTGTTGGTGATCGAAACCGATATTGGTGATTACACTCACCAACGGGGTCACAATGTTGGTGGCGTCAAGGCGCCCGCCAAGGCCGGTTTCCCAAATCACCAGATTACATTTCTGCTCGGCGAAGTATTGCAACGCCAGCACCGTGACAAATTCAAAGAACGTGGTTTCCGTTTGGCGCGCAAATATCTTTGTCGCGTCAACCAACCGGGCTACGTCCGCTTCGCTGATAAGCTGGCGGTTGATCTGGATGCGTTCCCGAAACGAAACCAGATGCGGCGATGTGAACAGCCCCACGCGGAGTCCGGCTGCGCGATAGATGCTCTCGAGCATGGCGCAGGTCGAGCCTTTGCCATTGGTGCCGGCCACGTGGATGAAGCGAAGCTTCGCGTGCGGGCTTCCGACGCCGGCGGCGAGTTGCCGCGTGGTTTCCAGTCCCAGCCGGGCACCGAACATCTGCAGGCCCTGGAGAAACTGGATGGCTTCGGGGTAGGTCACGGCGACCGCCTCACAGCGGCTTCTTGTGAATCTGCTGGTGCGCCGCGGCGATGAAGCCTTTAAACAGCGGATGTGGCTGGTGCGGCTTGCTGAGAAATTCCGGGTGATATTGGCTCGCCAGGAAGAATGGGTGATCCTTCAGCTCGATGACCTCCACGAGCTTGCCGTCGGGTGAAAGCCCGCTGAACACAAAGCCGGCCTTCTCAAACTTCTCCCGGTAGGCGTTGTTGAATTCGAATCGATGGCGGTGACGTTCGTTGATGACGAATGAACCGTAGAGTTTGCCCGCCTGCGAACCAACGGCCAGCTGGCAGGGTTGTGCGCCAAGCCGCATGGTGCCGCCTTTCTTCGTGACTTTGCGCTGGGCGTCGAGCAATGCGATGACGGGATGGGGCGAATCGGGATCGAACTCGGTTGAGTGCGCTTTCTCCAGCTTCAACACATCGCGCGCGAATTCAATCGTGGCAATTTGCATCCCGAGACAGAGCCCAAGGTAGGGAATCTTGTTCTCGCGGGCGAACTTCGCCGCCTTGATCTTGCCCTCGATGCCACGTTCGCCAAAGCCGCCGGGCACGCAAATGCCACCGAGGCCCACCAGTTTTTCCTCCCCGTCCTTTTTCTCGAGCTCCTCGGCGTCCACTTGCACGAGTTCCACCCCGCAGTCGTTGGCAATGCCACCGTGAATGATCGCCTCGTAAACCGATTTATAGGCGTCCTGCAATCCGATGTATTTGCCGACCACGCCAACGCGCACGCGATGCTGTGGGGCGATAAGCTTGCGGATGATCTCCTGCCAATGGGCCATTTTGGCCGGCGGCGTTTCGAGGTGGAGAACGCGGCAGACCAGTTCATCGGCGCGCTCACGTTGGAGCATCAGCGGCGCTTCGTAAATCGAATGGTCCACGTCCTTCACCTCGATGACGGCCTCCGTGGGCACGTTGCAGAATAGTGAGATCTTCTGGCGCAGTTCCTTCTCGAGATGTTTCTCACAGCGGCAGGCGATGATGTGAGGCGTGAGACCGATTTCGCGCAGCTTGGCCACGCTCTGTTGCGTGGGCTTGGTCTTGAGTTCGCCGGCGGCCTTGATGTACGGCACGTAGGTGACGTGAACGAAACACGTATTGCCGATGCCGGCTTCGAGCGCAAATTCGCGGATGGCTTCGAGAAACGGCAGGCCTTCAATGTCGCCGGTGGTGCCGCCAACTTCCGTGATGATGACATCGGCCTTGGTCTGATCCGCCACGACCCAGATGCGGCGTTTGATTTCGTCGGTGACGTGCGGAATCACCTGCACCGTCTTGCCGAGGTAAATACCTTCGCGCTCGTTATTGAGAACAGTTTGATAAACCTGGCCGCTGGTAAGGTTGTTCAGCCGGGAAAGCTTCGTGTTCGTAAACCGCTCGTAATGGCCGAGATCAAGGTCCGTTTCCGCCCCGTCATCGAGCACGTAAACCTCACCGTGTTGATACGGCGACATCGTGCCGGGGTCCACGTTAAGATAGGGATCGAACTTCTGGATCGCGACCTTCAGCCCGCGATTCTCGAGCAACGTGCCCAGCGCGGCCGCCGTCAGGCCCTTGCCGAGCGAACTCACCACGCCACCAGTTACGAAAATAAATTTCATCGCAAATTTGAAAATCAGGAACTCAGGGAAAAATTAACTCACCCATCCTGAATCATCACTTCAACAACGCTTCCACCCGCGCCACGTCGGCCGGCACATCCACGCCCACGCTGTCGTAGTTTACCTTTACGACGGCGATGCAGATGCCGTTATCCAGCGCCCGCAACTGTTCCAGTTTCTCGGCGTTTTCCAACGGCGAGACCGGAAATTTTACCAGCCGCAGCAATGTCTCCCGCCGGTAGCCGTAAATGCCGAGGTGCTTCAAAAAAGGAAACGCCGCCAACTGTTCTTGCACCGAACGACTGGCGGCCTCGCGCAGATACGGAATCGTGCGCCGGGAAAAATATAGCGCCCGGCCGGCCGCGTTGACAACGACTTTCACGACGTTGGCGTTGTCGTATTCCTCGGGGTTCTGAACGGGCGTGGCGGCCGTGGACATTTCGTCCCGATCCAATGCGGCCGCCACCGCCTCAATTACGGTGGGGTCTATCAGCGGTTCGTCGCCCTGAATATTGACCACGGCGTCGCAGTCGCAACGCGCCGTCACTTCAGCGATGCGGTCCGAGCCGCTGGGATGATCTTCCCGGGTCATTTCCACGCGGCAAAACTGTTTCGCCACGCCAGCTATGCGCGCATCGTCCGTGGCCACGATCACTTCGCTAAGGGATTTGGCCTTCCGGCATTGTTCCACCACGCGCTGGATTAGCGGCTTACCGGCAATGGGATGCAACGGCTTGCCGGGAAAGCGGGTGGAAGCGTAGCGCGCGGGGATGATGCCGACAATTTTCACCGCGGCATTTAGCCACAGGCGAATGGGGGATGAAACTCAGAAATTTCCGCAGCGTGCCTGCGGCATCGCATTCGTGTTGAATCCGGACGGTGAACCCGTCACGCTGCCGGCGAATCACCGCTCGCATGAATCGTCACGCCGCAAATGCCAAAGGCGCCTTTCAACGACTTCGTGCGCTGCTTCTGGCGCTTGCCTTGGGCGCCGTCACGTTGGCGGCTTCCGCGGCGGATTCAATTGAGGATTGGCCTCAGTTCCTCGGGCGACACCGCAACAATCGGTCTGACGAAACTGGGTTGCTCGATCGCTGGCCGACCAATGGGCCGTCCCAGCTTTGGGAGAAGAGCGTGGGCAGCGGTTACAGCGCGCCGTCGGTGCGCGACGGGTTACTGGTATTGCATCACCGCGTAGGGGGCGACGAAATCGTCGAGGCCATGGACACGGTCACCGGTAAGACGAAGTGGCAGCACAAAACTCCCAGTGCCTTCAAAGATCCGTTCGGTTACAACAATGGCCCGCGCTGCTCGCCGGTACTAACGTCGAACTCTTGTTTCACCTTTGGCGCGGAAGGAAACCTGACCTGTCTCTCGCTCACCGACGGTAGGCTTATCTGGCAGCGCGACACGAAAAAGGATTGGGACGTGCCGGAGGCGTTTTTCGGAGTGGGCAGCACGCCGCTGCTGGAGGACGGCAAGTTGATCGTCTTGGTGGGTGGCCAACCGGATTCCGGCGTTGTGGCGTTGGACCCGGCCACGGGCAAAACGATTTGGGAGGGAGTTGGCCGCAAGACTTGGAACGGCGTGACGCCCGTCACCTGGCGCACGAGCAAACCTTACGACTGGACCGGCTCGGAAATGATCGCCAGCTATGCTTCGCCGATTGCTGCGACCATCAATGGCCAGCGCCATTTGCTTTGCTTCGTGCGCCAGGGGCTGGTTTCGCTTAACCCGACAAATGGCGAGGTGAATTTCAAGCGCTGATTTCAATCGCAGGTGAACGAATCTGTCAACGCCATGACGCCGATTGTTCAAGATGACGTGGTGCTCGTCTCGGCGTCGTATTATCGCATCGGCGCGGTGGCATTGCGGGTGAAGGCCGACGGTCGTTCCTTCGATGAGTTGTGGCGCAGTCCGCAGAACCCGTTCACCCGGGACGCCGCCACTGGCGATTACCCGGCACCGGTACTGGAACTGCATTTCAACACGCCGGTGATGCACAATGGCTTCCTCTACGCGTTTAGCGGACGCGACGAGCCGGATGCCTCCTTTCGCTGCGTGGAACTCAAGACCGGGCGCCTGATGTGGTCGCGCGACGAGAGTTGGCGGGCGCACAGTCGCGAGCAACCGCCTGTCTATGGCCGTGGCTCGGCGATTCTGGCCGACGGCAAACTCATCGTGCTCGGCGAAGGCGGGAAGCTTGGATTGTTCCGCATCAATACCGCGAAGCCCGACGAAATCTGCGCGTGGCAAGTGCCACAACTGCGCTATCCATGCTGGGCGGGGCCGGTATTGTCGCGTAAAAAACTCTACCTCCGCAGTGAAAATCGGTTGGTGTGTCTCGACCTTGCGCGGCGCTAGGTGGATTGAGTTGGCGGCGACGCTTCGTCTGCTCTTATACAAAGCCTAGCTGAATCGTCCTGTCAGGCTGTGCCGCTGGTGAGACGAAATTTTCCTGAAACCGTTGGTAACAACGTTGGCAAGCTTTGCGAGGTTAGCTGGCCGGGAATCTTGAGCAAATCTTGCAAGCGCTCAGTGAGTTGCCGCAGCGTTGCCGCCGTGGGCGCTTCGTTCGCGGGCACAAACCGCAGCGCCCAGCGTCCCCGCTCGGCTTCGCGCAGTTCATAATGCGCGATGCCTTCGGCGTTGTCGAAGCAGCGATCCACTTCCCACGTCGTCACCCGCCGGCCATCGCCGCGCCGCAACGCGTCGCGCGCCCGGCCGTGCACCACGTATGTGTCTTCGTAAGGCTTAAGCTGATGCTCCACCAGGTCGCCGATCCGATAGCGGAGCAGGGGCATGAATTCATTGCTCAGCGTCGTCACCACGAGTTCACCGATGCCGGTGTCGTCCACCTCCACCGCTTCGAGGTAGGCGGTCTCGCGGCTGGATTTCATATCGCCGCGCTCGTTTTCCATCAGCAGGTGTCCAGTTTCAGTCGAGCCGTAAAGATTGAAGACCGGGATGCCGAACGCGCGTTCGATGATCCGGCGATGCACCGAGCTGACAAATTCATAGCTGCACAACACGAAGCGGAGGGAGGGAAACTTGATCCCGCGGCGTTCGCAAAACAGGGCAAACCAGGCGCCGTGGACCGGGCTTACGTCGAGAAACAGTGGCGACCAATCGGTGATTTCGGAGGCCATGCGTTCCAGTTCGGATTCGTCCAACAGGAAAGGAATCCGCGCCAGATTGACAAACAAGGTATTGCCCACGGTGCGTTGCTCGCGCGACAGCCAGCCGGTGGGGCAGGTGAGCCCGGTGCAGGCCGGCGAAGTAATGGTAGCGCGGCGGGTATCCGGGTATTGATCGAGCACCTGCGCGATAACACTATTCAGTCGGAGGGCCAGTTCCTCCTGCTCATTCCACCAACCTCGGCCGAAAATCACGGGCAGGCGTTCGCTCGAAGTGCCGGAGGTGTATTCCAGCTCGATGACTTGGTCACGGAGCAACGAGTCGAGCCTGGCGTCCTGTTCAAGAAAGTTACGGGGAAAATCTCGGCGTATTTCCGACTTGGGGAGAAACGGCAGCTGACGCAGCCATGCGCTCGCCGGCACGCCTACGGCCGGACGCCCAAGCAATCCCCGATACAGCTGGACTCCTTTGATACGCGCCAGCGATTCCTCCAAGCGTGCGGCTTGTGAAGCGGACTGAATCAATTCGGCCGTGGCCAGCATGGCGCCAATATAGCCGCGTTCAGAAAGATGCAAATTTTTTTGCCCACAGCGGGTAACAGCCGAAAGCCGGCAGAAAATAATTGCGAATAATTTGTCCTGCGCCGCCCGGCCGATTCGTTGTATGATTGAGGGCACAGCACGCAGCCATGCCCGCAGTATTTGACTTATGAATACATCGAACAAAAACGGATACATGCTGTTTTCCAGCGGCAACGAATGGTTTAAGGAACTTTCACTTGAAGAGGTTCAAGAGATTGTGAAGCAGAATCAGGCCTGGTATGAGCGGCTTGCGGCGCAGGGCAAGGTCAAGGGCGGGCAGGCATTGCTTCGGGAAGGCGCCGTTGTGACCGGTAAGGGCAGTCGGTTCATGTCCGACGGCCCGTTTCCCGAATCCAAGGAAGCGATTGGCGGCACTTTGTGGCTCGACGTGGCGACCATGGAGGAGGCTATCGCCATCGCCCAGACTCTTCCCGCGCTTCGTTACAACACGACCATCGAGGTTCGACCGGTGGCTGATGAATGTCCGACGTCTGCTTGGGCTCGTGAGTTGGCCCGGGAACAACAACTCGCCACAGCCGCTTGATTCTCGAACCGATGCTTTCCCGACTTTAACGTTCAACTAGGACTAACAATATGAGTACCCAATCAAATAATGGCTACCTGCTGATTTTTCGCAGCACGGACTGGTACAAGGGCCTTTCGCCCGAACAGATGCAACAGGTCGCCGACAACTGGATGGCGTGGTTTCATCGCCTGAAAAACGAAGGCAAATGCGCCGGCGGCAATCCTCTGGAACGCGAAGGCAAGGTTGTTTCCGGCAGGAACAAGGTCGTGTCCGACGGTCCGTTTGCAGAATCCAAGGAAAGCATCGGCGGATATTTCCTGCTTACGGTCGGCACGATGGACGAAGCGGTAGCCATTGCGCAGCAATGCCCCGGTCTGCCGTATGGCATCCGCGTGGAAGTTCGGCCCATTGCGCCGCAGTGTCCGATTGTGGACGAGCTGGCAGCGAAGGAACACCTTGCGCACGCCTGAATCGGCGGCCAATATTCAGCCTCAACCCAAAACTAATTATGCCAAACTACGTTGACGGATTCGTGTTGCCCCTGCCCAAGAAAAACATCGCCGCCTACACGCGCATGGCGAAGAAGGCCAGCAAGATTTGGAAATCACACGGTGCGCTCGACTACAAAGAGTGCCTGGGCGACGACTTGAACATCAAGTTCTGCCTGCCTTTTCCCAAGGGCATCAAGAGCAAGCCCGGCGAAACGATTGTGCTCGCCTATATCGTTTATAAATCGCGCGCGCATCGCGACAAAGTCAACGCCGCCGTGATGAAAGACCCGCGCATCAACGAAATGTGTGATCCCAAAAACATGCCGTTCGACTGCAAGCGCATGTTGTACGGCGGTTTCAAGGCCATCGTCGAAATCTGAGTTCAGCGAAGAACCACTTTACACCGCTCCGAGTCGCAACGCGCGGCCCGGAGCGTTTTTTGGCAGGAATATTTCCCAACCCGTCCTGACTCGAATGTCCGTTGTCGTAGAATTGAACTCTGCAACCAAAAACAAACAACAAACATCATGAGCAACAACAGCCTATTGGTCCAATCGTACCTCTTCTTCAACGGCAACTGTGAAGAAGCCGTTGAGTTCTATCGCAAAGCCCTCGGGGCGGTGGTGGAGTTTTCCATTCGTTTCAAGGAAAGCCCCGAGCCGCCGCCGCCCGGAATGATGCCGCCGAACTGGGAAAACAAAATCATGCACACCAGCTTCAAGGTGGGCGATACGACGGTGATGGCCTCGGACGGCTGTGGTCCGGAAGCAAAGGGCTTTGTAGGTTTTTCACTATCGCTCTCGGTGCCGACGGAAGCGGAGGCGGATCGTTACTTCAATGCGTTGGCTGACGGTGGCAAGGTCAACATGCCGTTGAGCAAGACCTTTTGGTCGCCGCGCTTCGGTATGTTGGTGGACAAGTTTGGCATCGGCTGGATGGTCAGTGTGCCCGGCAAGCAAGGTTGAAAATAATTGTCCTGAGAGCGGTGGGCTCGTTCGTCGTTTTGATGAAGTCGCAACAACAACAACAATCAAGAACGACAACAAATCATGAAAACAAAAATCACCGCCCTTCTCTCCGCACTTATTCTCACCGCATCATTCAGCGCGAACGCTGGCGAAGCGGATAAGGCGAAAGCCAAGTCCGACTCCGCCGAGTTCGCCCGGATGAAGACCCTCGTTGGGTCGTGGACCGGCAAATGTGACATGGGCCAGGGACCGATGGACATGACCATTCAGTATCGTCTGCTCGCGGGTGGCAGCGTCCTGGAAGAGCGCGTCTTCGCCGGCACGCCGAACGAAATGGTCACGATGTATTACGACCAGGACGGCAAGCTGGCCATGACGCATTACTGCGTGTTCGGCAATCGGCCAAGCATGAAGATCAAGTCCGCTGACACCAAATCGATCAAGTTCGACTTCGATGCGACCTGCGGTATCAATCCGAACAAGGAATCGCACATGCACGCGTTGAGCATCACGTTCGACGACGCGAATACGATCACCACGAGCTGCAAGGCGATCATTGACGGCAAGGAACAGCCCGAAAAGCCCACCACGCTCAGGCGCATCAAATCGTGATCAACTTGTAGAAACTCAGTCGCAAACCACCCAGAGACACGAAGATGAGATTCATGGTGATAGTCAAAGCCAGCAAGAATTCCGAGGCCGGCGTTATGCCAGGCGAGGAGCTGCTAACGGCGATGGGGAAGTTCAACGAGGAACTCATCAAGGCGGGCGTGATGCTCGCCGGCGATGGTCTCCAAGCCAGTTCCAAGGGCGCACGGGTGAAATTCGCGGGCGGCAAGCATATCGTGATCGATGGGCCATTCGCAGAGACCAAGGAGCTGATCGCGGGCTTTTGGATTTGGAAATGCCCGTCGCTCGCCGCGGCAATCGAATGGGTCAAGCGCTGTCCCAACCCTATGCCCGGTGAAGAGGCTGAGATCGAAATTCGGCAGGTGTTCGAGTCCGAGGATTTTGCTCCAGCACCACCGAAAGCGTGAGTGTGAAAGTTCCGTTCACCGGCGATTGCATTCGTGGCGCGGTGCGCTACGAGTGCACCGCCGGGCCGGTCATGATGTTCAAGTGTCATTGCGCGACTGTCAGCATGAGATGAGACTGGCGCTGCGCTGACCGGATGTTGCACCACGGCGTCCACGCCGACTAACAGATCATGCAAAAGATCACTCCCTTTCTCTGGTTCAATGATAATGCCGAAGAGGCCGCGAAGTTTTACACGGCCATCTTCAAGAAATCCAAGATCGGAACGATTGCGCGCTATGACAAGGCAGGCGAAAAAGTTTCGGGCCAGCCGGCTGGTTCAGTCATGACCGTGGATTTCCAGATTGAAGGACAGGATTTCATCGCGCTTAACGGCGGCCCGCTTTTCAAATTCAACGAATCCATTTCCTTTGTTGTGAACTGCAAGACCCAAAAGGAAGTGGATTACTACTGGAAGAAGCTGACCGCCGGCGGCGGCAAAGAAGTGCAATGTGGCTGGCTTAAGGACAAATTCGGCGTCTCGTGGCAAATCGTGCCTCTGGAGTTGAACAAATTGATGAGCAGTAAGGACGCCGCGAAATCGCAACGTGTCATGACTGCCATGCTCAAGATGGTGAAACTCGACATCAAGAAGCTGAAGGCGGCGGCAAAGGGCAAATGACGACCAAGCGATCAATCAAGATCAAAGCCAGGACGATTGATGAATATCTTGAGCAGGTGAAGCCGGAGCAGCGCGCCGTGCTCGAAAAACTTCGCCAGACCATTCGCGCCGAAGCGCCGGGCGTGATGGAATACATTGGCTACGGGTTGGCTGGTTTCAAATTCAACGGCCGGCCGCTCGTCTATTTCGGGGCGTGGGAGAATCATTGCGCGCTTTACGCTGCAAGTCCCGCGATTCAGAAAAAGTTTCAGAAGCAACTCAGAGGCTTCGAACAAAGCAAAGGCACGATTCGCTTCACGCCGGAGCAACCGTTGCCGACGGCGCTCGTCAAGGCGTTGGTCAAGGCACGGATCGCGGAAAACGCCGATTGATACCCCGAGTTTCCGCAGCCATGCTATTTCCATGAAACCACTCGTTGCAAACGCGGCGATGCTGATTCGCAAACCCGTGGCGGAAGTCTTCGAGGCATTCGTAAATCCCGCCATCACATCGAAATTCTGGTTCACCCAGGGCAGCGGCAGATTAGAGCCAGGTAAACAGATCACGTGGGAATGGGGTATGTACAATTTCTCAATTCCCGTGGACGTGAGGGTGGTTGAGCGAAACTCGCGAATCTTGATCGAATGGCCGGGGCAGCACGGACAAACCACAGTGGAATGGATCTTCACGGCCCGCTCTGACGGCACGACATTCGTTGACATCACCAACAGGGATTTTCATGGCGACGAAGGCCAGATGATCCAAGAGGCACTCGATTCCACTGGTGGATTCACCTGGGTGCTCGCCGGAGCAAAGGCCTTCCTTGAGCATGGCATCGAATTAAATCTCGTGCGGGATCGGTTTCCGGATGGGATTGGCCAAAGCTGATTAACCTCACCGCGCGTGCCTACAAAAACGAAAGCCAGTCGCGCCCGGGCAAATGAGCTCTTACCGAAGCCTGACGCGCAAGCAGTGCTCGCGACGCTGAAGCGCATGGCCAATCCACGTATTCGCGAGGAAATGAAAACGCGATACGGAATCGTCACGAAAGATGCGTTTGGGATTAGAATGAGCGAGTTGCAGCGCGTGGCAAAACAGCTGGGACGTGATCACAAGCTGGCGCTGGCGTTGTGGGACACCGGCAATTACGAGGCGCGCACGGTGGCGGCGTTCGTGGCCGAGCCTGAGCGCCTCACCCCTGCGCTCATGGACCGCTGGTGCCGGGACTTCGATAACTGGGGCATTTGCGACACGGTCTGCTTCAAATTGTTTGACCAATTACCGCACGCCTTTGACAAGGTTGCTCAATGGGCCAGGCGAAAAGATGAGTTTCAAAAGCGCGCGGCCTTCGCATTGCTCGCTTGTCTGGCGTTGCACAATGAACCCGCAGAGGATCAGGCCTTCATAGAGCTATTGCCGCTAATTGAGACGGCCGCCACGGACGAGCGTAACTTCGTGAAAAAGGGTGTGAGCTGGGCGTTACGCGCCATCGGCGTACGCAGCTCCGGGCTAAAATCCGCCGCCACCGCATTGGCCAGGCGGATGGCAGCTTCCGAAGACTCTCCATCGCGCTGGATCGGCAAGGATGCGCTGAGGTCGCTCACCTGACTCAGGATACAAAGTGGAGCAAAACCAATGAACGCGGAAGAATTCAGAGCCGCTGCGCTAAAAGTGGCTGCCGCAGTCGAGGCGGCGCATATGGATCATCCGGATTTCCGGGTGAATGGAAAAATCTTCGCTTCGTTAGGCTATCCCGACGAAGACCACGGAATGGTCAAACTGACGCCGACTCAGCAGCGATCGTTCATGAAAGAAGCGCCGGGCGCATTTGTTCCGTGCGCTGGTGCTTGGGGAAAGGGTGGGGCCACGAGTGTTCATCTTGCCATGGTCGGGAAACGCATTCTCGCCAAAGCTCTGCGGATGGCAGCGCAAAACATCCTCGCGCCGCCCAAATCATGAGCCGGCGCTGGCGGTCAAGTTTGGGTCGCAAAACCAATTTCTTAGTATCTACGGGCGCCTTCACTGAAGCGATGCTGTTGTCGTTCAGTAGAAAGGCGGCTTGCTTTCCCACGAAAAGCACCTTAGAAACGCATGACTCAAGGGCTTATCTTTTGGGTCAGCAATGATGATGGAGATTTTCTCCAACGGAAGCCGGGTCATTGAGATATGCGATTCTGGATCATAGCAACAACGATTGCGGTCGCGGCTTTGGTAACGCTTGTTGCCTGGAGAGAAGTCCGCCTGAACCGGATGATCGAAGCGTTGCATCAAGACCGGGAGCGATGGATTGCTGAACGCCAGAGCTTGGATGAACGCTTGGACCTCGCCGAAGAGAAGCTTGCTCGGACTCAAATCCCGGCGTCCCCTGAATATGGAAGGGTTCCGCCGGTTCAACGAATCGCGGCCTTGGAGGATCAGTTGATCGCGGCGTTGGAACGTCAGATTCGCTCGCTTCAGTTGGCACTTGACCACCAGCCGGCAGGTCTGGTTCCAGAGTATGATCCCACCCGTCCACCGCTCGAACCGCAACCGACGGCGAAAACTCCCCCCAAACGCGGTTGGGGGACCGAACAGGTAATCGGTCCGCCAGATACGGTCCATCCTGGTGACGCGCCGAGAGCGTGGTCGCCGCTCAAAGCCAATGGTGGGGAAGAATGGCTCGCGGTCGGTTTTGATCATGCGGTGGAAGTGGCGGAAGTGCGGATTCGTGAGACCTCCAACCCCGGCGCGATCAGCAAGGTTACGGCAATGGTGAACAACGAGGAGGTCACGTTATGGGAGGGCACCGCCGCGCAAAGTGACAAGCCTCGTGATTTCGTAGTACCGGTTTCGGATCGCGTGCAGACAGATTCTGTCGTAGTCCATCTCGATACCACCCGCGTGAGCAATTGGAGTGAAATTGATGCGGTGCAACTCGTTGGCCGCGATGGCAGTCGCCAGTGGGCCAAGTCCGCAAATGCCAGCAGCACCTACGCAGATATGCCGCGTGCGACCCACGAGTTTACCTACTAGGCATACCGTCTTCTGCCGAAAACGCCAAACCATCCGCCCTCAGCTAAAGCGCGGGTGGATCAATTTAGCCTGTGGCCAGATTCACTCGCGGTTTTTGGCAGATTGTTGTCCCGAACGGCAGTTTACATTCGTCGTAGTGTTGAAGTTGAATCAATCACAAACCAAACAGGTGAAGCTATGAGCAAAGTCCGAGTCTTGGTGGGCACGAAGAAAGGCGCTTTCATCCTCACGGCGGATGGCAAACGCCAGAATTGGGAGATCAGCGGACCGCATTTCGCCGGGTGGGAGCTGTATCATCTCAAAGGCTCGGTCGCTGATCCGAATCGCATTTACGCGTCGCAATCGAGCGGGTGGTTCGGGCAGATCATCCAGCGCTCCGATGACGGGGGCAAAACCTGGAACACACCCGGCAGCAACCCGGAGGAGTTGAAAGGACCGGAAGGTTTTCCCAAAGGCGAGAGCAACAAGTTTGTATACGAGGGCGACGCCGGCACGCACATGTGGTATGACGGCACGCAACATCCCTGGGAGTTCAAGCGCGTGTGGCACATTGAACCGTCGTTGACCGATCCCGATACCGCTTACGCGGGCGTTGAGGACGCGGCGATTTTCAAAACCACGGACGGCGGCAAGACGTGGAAGGAAATGGCCGGTCTGCGCAAAGCGAAGGGCCATCTCTGGCAACCGGGCGCCGGCGGCATGGCGGTGCACACGATCATCATTGATCCGAAGAATCCGAAGCGTATCTACATCGCCATCTCGGCGGCAGGTGCGTTCCGCACGGATGACAGTGGCCAGACGTGGAAACCGATCAACAAGGGGCTGAAGTCGCAATTCGAGTTGCCCGATTCGGACGCGGAAGTCGGCCACTGCGTGCATCGAATTGCGCTGCATCCGTCGCGACCCGACGTGCTTTTTATGCAGAAGCACTGGGACATCATGCGCAGCGACAACTCGGGCGATCAGTGGAGCGAAGTCAGCGGCAACTTGCCGACGGATTTCGGATTCCCGATTGATGTTCATTTTCATGAGCCGGAAACTATCTTTGTCGTGCCGATCACCAGTGATTCGTTGCATTATCCGCCGGATGGAAAATTGCGCGTGTATCGCAGTAAGACCGGCGGTAACGAATGGGAGCCGCTCACGAAAGGGCTGCCGCAAAAGGATTGTTACGTGAACGTGCTGCGCGACGCGATGGCGGTGGATTCGCTGGACGATTGCGGTGTGTATTTCGGCACGACGGGCGGACAGGTTTATTGTTCACCGGACGGCGGCAATTCGTGGAAGGCCATTGCGGAACATCTGCCGGGGGTGTTGTCGGTCGAGGTGCAAACGCTGAAATGAACCAGACAGTAGGGACAGCGCGCGCTGCCCTGCCAACAGAAGCTATGCGTCCACAGCCCCTCATTTGCGCGCGCGACGTTGAAGCGAGCAGCCGCTGGTATCAACGACTGCTGGGCTGCAAAAGTGACCATGGCGGGCCAAACTACGAGCGCCTCGTTTCCAATGGTCGATTAGTGCTTCAATTGCATCACTGGGACGTTGAGCATCATCATGGTCGCATTGGTGATCCGAAGATCGCGCCCGGGAACGGTGTGCTGCTGTGGTTTGAAGTGGATGACTTCGACGCGGTGGTTGCCCGAGCAACGGAATTGCAGGCGAAAGTTGTTCTGCCGCGACATCGCAATCCGCCCGAGGGTGACGGGGGGCCAAATCATTGGGAAATCTGGCTGCGCGATCCCGATGGCTACACGGTCGTGCTCGCGAGTCCGGATGGAACGGCGGATGGAAATTGGATGCCTTAATAACTCGGCTTCGCCATGAACACATGCGCTCCTGACATCGAACTCCGGCCTTATGCCCCGGAAAATCTGCTCGCGCTGCTGGAGAGCGAGGAGGCGTTTCATCGCAGCTTCGGAGTGCGCGCCGCGCCTGGCTTGAGGAATTTTTATTTCTCGGGTGAAGTTTCTCCGAAGTGGTTGGCGCAACTGCGGGCTGCCAGCGGGGCGGACAGTTGGACGTTTGGCTTCGCAGTTGTCCACCCGGCAACCAACCAGGTGATCGGCAGTGCCGGCTTCAAAGGTCCGCCTGACGCCGGCGGGATGGTGGAAGCCGCCTATGGCATCGTGCCGGATTGGCAGGGAAAGGGATGCGCCACGGCGGCGTTGGGGAAACTCATCGCGTTTGCGTCTGCCGATGATCGGGTGCACGCGCTGCGCGCCCACACGCTTCCTGAAAACAACGCTTCAACCCGGGTGCTGACGAAGAACGGATTCACGAAACTCGGCGAGGTGATTGATCCGGAAGACGGCCGCGTCTGGCGTTGGGAGCGGACCAAGCCACCCGCTGGGAATCACAAGACATGATTCGCGTCGTTTTGCCATTTCATTTGCGCAACCTTGCGCGCATTGCGGACAGCGAGGTAACACTGGAAGTCCCGAGCCCGATCACGATTCGGGCAGTGTTAGACGCGTTGGAAGCAAAGTATCCCGCGTTGCGTGGGACGGTGCGCGATCACGGCACGTTGAAGCGCAGGCCGTTTATCCGGTTCTTCGCGTGCAAAGAGGATTTGTCGCTCGAACCGCCGGAGACATTGTTGCCAGATTTAGTCGTCAACGGCACTGAACCGTTTCTTATCGTTGGCGCGATGGCCGGCGGATAGTTTTGAATCCTCGAACCACAAAACCAAAGGACTATGAAAAAATGGATACCTAATATCGCCGGCATTCTGCTGGGCCTGTTGTTCGTGATGTCCGCCGTCATGGTGCTATTCAACCTCGTCAAAGCGCCACCGCCGCCGGAAGGTTCGCCCGCCGCGATGTTCTTCGGTGCGTTCGCGCCGACGGGCTATCTCACGTTCGTAAAGATCTTTGAGCTGGTCGGTGGTCTTATCGTGATGATTCCCCGCTTGCGCAATTTTGGCCTGTTGCTGCTCGGCCCGATCATCGTGAACATCATCGCGTTTCACATCTTCCTTGGGGGCGGCTTCAAGGATTTGTTGAACCCGATGCTGCTGGTCATCATCGTGCTCTCGCTCTATCTACTCTGGGATGCGCGGAAGAGATTCGCCGGTCTGCTGGGCTAACCCCAACCCAAACGAAAATTATGATTCCGATCCATCTCGCCCTCGCCATCATCGCCATCTTGTTTTTTGTCATGGTGGTTGGCCAGCCGGATGAATTCAAAGTCGTCCGTTCCTCCACCATGGCCGCATCACCCGCGACTGTCTTTGAGCAGGTGAACGATTTTCACAATTGGGATGCGTGGTCGCCGTGGGCCAAACTCGACCCAGCATGCAAGAACACCTTCTCGGGTGCGGCGGCCGGGAAGGGCGCTGGTTTTGCCTGGGACGGCAACAACAAGGTCGGCGCCGGTCGCATGACCATTACCGAAAGTCAGTCGCCCGAGTTGATCCGGATCAATCTGGAGTTTCTGCGGCCTTTCAAAACCTCCAACATCACCGAGTTCACCTTCAAGGCACAAGGCGGCCAGACCCTGGTCACGTGGACCATGACGGGCAAAAGTAACTTCGTGTGCAAGGTGTTTGGTTTGTTCATGGATGGCGACAAGATGGTGGGCAAAGACTTTGAAAAAGGGCTCGCTGGCATGAAGACCATCGTCGAAGCTGCGAAGTAAATTGCTGGTCGGCGTTGTTCTCCGCCCGCGTCCGGCGTATCATCCGCTTGCCTATGAATCGTGTGGACCGCCTCGTCGCTATCGCGCTGCGTTTGCAGAGCCGCCGCGTAGTGCGGGCCGAGGACCTCGCGGCGCACTTTGAGATCAGCGTCCGCACAATTTATCGCGATCTTGCGGCACTGGGCGAGGCGGGCGTGCCCATCGTGGGCGAAGCGGGTGTCGGTTACAGCCTGATGAAAGGCTACCACCTCCCGCCCGTGATGTTCACCGCTGAAGAAGCCAGTGCATTGTTCTTTGGCGAGAAACTGGTCGAGCAGTTCACCGACGCCTCGTTGCGCAAGCAGATGGAATCTGCACTCTTGAAGATCCGCTCCGTGCTGCCGCGCGATCGACAGGATTATCTCGATCGGCTTGAACGTGCGACCGCCGTGTTGAATCGCCCATCTCACACCGTGCCGCGGCTGGCCAGTGAAGCTCTCATTCCGGTGCAACGCGCGCTCGCCGAGCGTCGGGTGCTGGCGCTGGATTATCTCGGAGGTCAGCGCCGCGAAGTTACGCGGCGCGAAGTCGAGCCACTTGGGCTGGTTTATTACGCGGACAACTGGCACCTCATCGCCTATTGCCGCCTGCGGCAGGACGTGCGGGATTTCCGGACTGATCGCATTCAGAAGCTCCACTTGCGCGACGAACGTTTCACCGGTCACGAGAATTTTTCACTCAAGAATCATCTTGAGGCCCAGCAGAGCTGCGAAGGCAATTTTGCCATGGCGCAAATCCGCTTCCGGCCTGAAGCCATGGAACGCGTGCGCCGTGAGCATTTCTGGGGACTGGTGGAGGAAAGACCGACCGTGTCCGGCCTGGTCGAAGTCGCGCTGCTGGATCACTCCCATGAATATCTGCTCGGCTGGGTTTTGTCGTTTGGGACGAAGGCTGAAGTGCTTGGGCCGGAGAGTTTTCGTCAACTCGTCGCCACTGCAATTGCGAAGATCGCTGCGCAATACGCCCCTTCACCGCTCCCTCTGCCGGTGCTGCCGCATGGCAAACGTCTGCGCCCGGCCGCACGCTTCGTCAAAGTCTCCTGACCTAGGGTTGTCAGTGGGTTGCGTTACTGTGTTTGCATGAATGCAAACATCGCCAATCGGCTGACGCTTACAACCACCATCCTTGCGCTCGCGACGTTTTTTTCTGGCTGTGCAACTGCGCCAAAGCCCGTCCCGCCCGGGAAGATTTATCACATCGGACTTGTTTGGTTGAAAGAGCCGGGCAATGCGGAGCAGCGACAAAAGATTATTGCGGCGGCGCACGCTTTCGCGCGGGAGATTCCGGAAGTGAAATTCCTTTCAGTGGGCCAGACGCTTCCTTCGCAAAGTTCCTATGTGGATGATTCGTTCGATGTGTGCGTGGTGATGCAGTTCACCGACAAATCCGCGATGGAGCGTTACAACCAGCATCCGGTGCATCAAAAGGCCGCACGCGAAGCCTTCCTGCCGTTGTCGGAAAAGATCCTGTTCTACAACTTCGTCTCGGAGTGAGTGCTTGGCTTATCCTGCTGAGTCTGTCGCTCCCTGAAACTCTCCTGACATAGGGCTGTCAGGGGCGTGGTTTAGGGTGCGCCTCGTAACTGCGGCGAAGTTCGCCGTGGCGAAACACAAAACAAAATACATCGAGAAATTATGAGCAAAGCAATCAAGACGGACGCGGTGAATTGGTTCGAGCTGTATGTAGACGATTTCAACCGTGCGAAGAAGTTTTATGAGGCGGCGTTGAAAACGACGCTGACCGAGAACGAGATGGAAGGTTGTCGCATGGGAATCTTTCCGTGTGATCAAAAGAACGGCATCGGTGGCGCCATTACCAAGATGAGTGGCATGACGCCGGGCGCAGGCGGCACAATTGTTTACCTGAATGTGGAAGGCGATCTCGATGGCGTATTGCAACGCACACCGGTCAACGGCGGAGAAGTCATCAAGTCGCGCCTGGCCATCGGGCCGCACGGATTCATCGGCCTCATTAAGGATACCGAGGGCAACGTCGTGGGCCTGCACAGCATGGTTTGAGCGATTACCGGTGGCAGGGACATTGCGCTGCGATGTCCCTGCCTGCGGCGCATGACGAATTACGCACCGGGCCGCCCCTGCCGATCAAGTTAGTTGTCCTGAACCCAACGGATTGTTCGTCGTATTACCAGACGACTCGCACGAGTCGTCCGCAAAAGAAAGATTTTAGCTATGAGGATTTTGGTCACGACGCCATCGGGCATAGTCGGACGGCAAATCGTCCGCGAACTGCTGTCACCGGAGTTTTCTGTGCGAGTGATTGCGCGCGACCCGGCGCGGTTACCAAGTGAAGTCCGCGAACAAGTGGACGTCATACACGGCTCAATGGATGAGCTAACGACACTGCGGCAGGCTTTGAATGACGTAGAGGCGGTGTTTTATTGTTTGCCGAGTCCGTCCATGCAAATGCGGGACTTGCGTGGTCATTACGAGCGATTTGCCCGCAGTGCGGCGCAAGCGATTCGCGAAGCTGGCACGCCGCGAGTTGTGACGATTTCGGCGGCGGGTAAAGGTCGCGCTCAAAATGCCGGTCCGATTTCCGGCTTACACATCGCGGAAGACATTCTCAACGAATCCGGGGCGGCCATTCGGCACCTGCGCTGTGGTGCCTTCATGGAAAATCTGCTCCCGCAGGCGCAGGCGATTACCGAACGCGGCGTCTTTTCGTATCCGATGCCCGGCCAAGTCGCGATGCCCATGGTGGCGACGGCTGACGTTGCGGACGCGGCGCTGCGCTGGCTGGTGCGACGCGATTGGCGTGGTATCGCGGGCGTGGCGGTGCACGGGCCAGAAAATCTTTCCTGCCATCAAGTAGCGGCGGGTATTGAGCGCGTGCTGGAGCGTCCGGTGCGTTACCAAGAAGTGGCGACGAACGCGTTCGTGCAATCGCTCGTCAGTCGCGGCGCGAGCACGGAGTACGCCCAAAGTCTCGTGGCCATGTTTTCTGAGCTGGCTCAAGGCGTCGCCCGGGTCGAACCAAACACGAACGAAATTGCCACACCCACGACGCTCGGTACATGGGTGCGGGAGGCATTGCTCCACAAGCTATCGCCGCAAACAGAAGCGGCCAGTTGCCTCGGCTGCGCAGCCTAAATCGGGCTTTTGTCGCACGGAGAATCGGCTAGGCTGGCCGTACCAATCATGGATTCAAACGAGGAAATAATTTCCGCCAGCGCTACGCCATCGCTCGTATCTGCGAGCGCCAGCCTGGAGCGGAGGAGATTTCGTTTCCGTGATCTTTGGCGTGACCTGCGCGATGCGATTCGCGGCACCAACATGGATTATACGCAGGGCAGCATCGGACGCGCGATCCTGCTGTTGTCCGTGCCGATGATGCTGGAAATGCTGATGGAGTCGGCGTTCGCCGTGGTGGACGTGTATTTCGTATCGTCGCTCGGCCCCTCAGCCATCGCCACGGTCGGTTTGACGGAATCAGTGCTCACCCTGATCTATGCGGTGGCCATCGGGCTTTCGATGGGTACGACGGCGCTCGTGGCGCGGCGCATTGGCGAGAAAAATCCCACCGAAGCGGCGGATGCGGCGGTGCAAGCGATCATCGTTTCTTTGGTGGCGTGCATTCCGTTTGCCATTGCCGGCGTCTTCTTCGCCAAAGACATTCTGGCGCTGATGGGCGCGGATGCGTGGGCCATCGAACATGGCTATCGCTACACGGCGTGGATGCTCGGCGGCAACGCGGTCATCATGCTGATCTTTGTCATCAACGCGGTGTTTCGCGGAGCGGGCGACGCGGCCATCGCAATGCGCGTGTTGTGGTTGTCGAACGCCATTAACATCGTACTCGATCCGATTTTGATTTTCGGATGGGGGCCGTTTCCCAAGCTGGGAATCGAGGGCGCGGCGATTGCGACGAATATCGGTCGCGGCACTGGCGTGCTGGTGCAACTGTTCGTGCTGTTTCGTGGAGCTAAGCACATCCGTGTGATGTGGTCGCAGGTGCGGTTGCATGCGGAAGTGATGGGGCGACTCGTGCGCACGTCGTTGGGTGGCATTGGGCAGTTCATCATTGCGACGTCGTCTTGGATCGGGCTGGTGCGCATCGCGTCGGAGTTCGGCAGCGAAGTTGTGGCGGGCTACACCATTGCCGTGCGTATCTTTGTGTTCACATTGATGCCGGCGTGGGGAATGTCGAACGCCGCGGCAACGTTGGTTGGGCAAAATCTCGGCGCGAAACAACCGGAGCGCGCCGAGCGTTCGGTATGGCTCACCGGTTTCGCCACGATGGCGTTCCTCGCGGGTGTGTCGGTGGTTTACATTGTGTTCTGCGAATCCCTGGTGCGCCTGTTCACGAACGAGCCGGGCGTGGTGGCGGTGGGCGCGGAATGCCTGCGCGTGGTGTCGTACGGTTACATCTTTTTCGCGTGGGGCATGGTGATGCCGCAGGCGTTCAATGGCGCGGGCGACACGATGACGCCGACGAAGATAAACTTCTTCCTGTTCTGGCTGCTGGAGATCCCAGTGGCATACTGGCTGGCGTTTCACGCCGGCATGAAACAGAGCGGCGTGTTCTGGTCCATCGTAATCGCGGAATCGCTGGCAGGCCTGGTGGGCATCTGGCTGTTCCGGCGCGGGAAATGGAAGCTGGTGCAGGTGTAGTCGGTTATGGGCCATTGAGGCAGGCGGAGTCGTTCGCGTAGGTTGGCCTTTGGCAAATCTGTGCGAGCTTGCCGCTGGCCCACTACCGCGGATCGCGGATCGGTGCTCTAGTTTCACTAGAGCGCTGAGAAGAACACTTTTGTGTCCTGAAGGGTCAATTTTGTTCGTCGTATCGTTAGCGCAGGCAAACTAAACCAAACCAAAGAAAGGCAAACGTATGAAACTCAGTATTAAATACACAGTCGCCGCACTCGTCTGTACGGCCGGCTTCGTCGTCAATCTCGCGCTGGCCGGCGACAAAACCGAAAGCAAAGCCACACCAGCAGTTGATCCGCAGATGGCGGAGATGATGAAGAAGGCCGAGGCGGCTGCGGCTCCGGGCGCGGCGCACAAGAAACTCGAACCATTCGTTGGCGAATGGAATGCCGAGGTCAAAATGTGGATGTCCCCCGAGGCGCCGCCCACGGTCTCCAAGGGCAGCGCGAAATCAACCTGGGTGATGAACGGGCGCTTTGTGCAGGAGGATTTCAGCGGCGAAATGATGGGCAAACCGTTTAAGGGCATGAGTCTGACGGGATATGACAATGTCCGGCAGAAATATCGCAGTGTCTGGGTTGACGATATGAGCACCACGATCGTGACGAGCGAAGGGGATGCCGATGCAGCGGGCAAGGTCTTTACGTTCGGCGGCAACTACGCCTGCGCCATGACCGGGGAAAAGAATAAGGAGTCCACCATGGTTTATCGCGTCCTCAGCCGCGACAAACATGTTTTTGAGATGTACGATCTGGCGGAGGGCAAGAAAACCAAGGTGATGGAAATTACCTACACCCGGAAGTAAAGCGTATTGGTGGGGGCAAACGCGGCAGTCGCTGGACTGCCGCGTTTGCTGCATCCTGAAAACTCTTGTGACCTACGACAAACAACTGACGACGCGCGGGCGCAATGTCATTGCAAATCGCCAAGTGCCATTGAAACATTCCAGAATCAAACATGAATGAGCCGACTGAAAAAATCGATTACCTACTGCTATTCCGCGGCAATGAGTGGGAAAAACATCTCTCGCCAGATGAACTAAAAAAAGTTGTCATCGACTGGTATGCGTGGTTTCAACAGCTCGCGGCGGAGGGCAAGTGTCTGGGCGGACTCCCGTTGCTGAACTCGGGAAAGCTGGTTTCCGGCAAAAAAGGGCGAGCGGTCGCCGACGGACCGTTCGCCGAATCAAAGGAAACGATTGCCGGGTACTTTCATCTCCGCGTGGCGAATGAAGCCGAAGCGATTGAAATCGCGCAGCAATGTCCGGGGCTGGAATACGCGGGCTGCGTTGTCGAAGTGCGGCCAGTTGGCGAACAAAACGTGGAACGCGTTGCCGGCTTGGAGCATCTGGAAGGCATTGCAAAGTCAGTGACGACCAGCTTGGACTCGTGAGTGAAACGCCAGAACCAGCTCCCACTCCGTCAGCGGTGGATATTCCCGGCCTGACGGATCATTTATTTCGTCACGAAGCGGGTAAACTCGTGTCCGTGCTCACGGGGATTTTCGGCATCGAACGCTTGCAACTGGCTGAGGACGTCGTGCAAGAGGCCATGGTGCGGGCGTTGCAGACCTGGCCGTATTACGGCGTGCCGAAGAATCCCGCCGCGTGGCTAACGCAGGCGGCCAAGAATCTGGCGCTCGACACCATTCGCCGGGAAAAGACGTTTCAAGACAAGCAGCCGCAGATCGTCGCGTTGATCGAGCAGCGAGGTGGCGGCGAAGGCGAGAGCGAGCTGCCGAAATTTGAGAACGAAATCAAGGATGATCGCTTGCGGATGATGTTTGTATGCTGCCATCCGCTCATCTCGCGCGAGGATCAGGTGGCGCTCGCGTTAAAGACGCTTTGCGGATTCAGCCCGCCGGAAATTGCGAATGCTTTCCTCACCACCGAGGCGGCCGTTGCGAAAAGATTGACGCGCGCCAAGCAACGCATTCGCGAGGCCGGGATCCGGTTTGAGATTCCCGAAGGTGACGAACTCACGCGGCGGCTGGATGCAGTATTGCAGTCGCTTTATCTGCTGTTCAACGAAGGCTACAAGGCTTCCAGCGGCGATTCGCTGGTGCGCGAGGACCTATGCCGCGAAGCCATCCGGCTGACAACATCGCTGGCGGAGCATCCGGCGGGCAATCACCCCAAGACGCACGCGCTATTGGCGTTGATGCTGTTGAATGCGTCGCGCATCCCGTCGCGCATGGACGGCGAAGGCAATTTGCTTCGGTTGCAGGAACAGGATCGTTCGCGTTGGGATCAGCCCGGTATCGCGCGGGGCATGTTTCACATTGCGCAATCGGCGGCGGGCAACGAAATCAGCGAATATCATTTGCAGGCGGGCATTGCGGCGGTTCATTGTGCGGCGAAAGATTATGCTTCCACTGATTGGCCGCAGATTTTGGAGATGTATGATCGTCTCGTGGAGTTCGATGATTCACCGGTGGTGGCGCTCAATCGCGCGGTGGCGCTGGCGGAAATGCGCGGCCCGCAAGCCGGCATTGAAGCGGTCAACGCCATTCAAAATCTGCAATCACTGGAGTCCTATTATCTGCTGCACGCCGTGTTGGGTGAGTTTGAAAGCCGGTCAAACCATGCGCGCGCGGCGGCAGGGCATTTCCGCAAGGCGCTACAACTCGCCGAGATCAAGTCCGAACAGACGTTCCTCGCCAGGCGTCTCGCCGAATGCGGTGGATGACCTCGCCCCCTTATTTGTTCGTGGGGCTGCCCAATTGCCCAATTCTCCGCCCATGGCGGGAGTCCGCAATTAACCGCAGGAGCCGGCGTGTGCGGGTTTCCGGTTTCTTGGCACTGACCACATACCAGATCGCAAGGCGTTGATAACCGGGCGGCTGTTGCTGGAAGAACTGCCACGCAACTTTGTCGGCTTTGAATTGCCTTTGATCTGCCATTGCCAGCTTTTGCGGCGCATTTTCAAACGAGTAAACGCCGGACCGGGCCGGCTCCCGCGCGGCGAAAGCTCTCAATCCAGCAGATGTCATGCGGCCAGACTTTTTCAATCGCGCGACGTGATTGATGTTGATCCGGCTCCAAATGCTTCGCGGCTTTCGCGGCGTAAACCGCTGCGTAAAGCTGAGGTCGTCCACGCGCTTTCGGACTCCATCAATCCAGCCAAAGCACAATGCCTCGTCCAGCGCCTCGGGGTAGGTCAGTCCGCCCTTGCCGGAAGCCTTCTTGTAGAAACCAACCCACAACTCACTTACACGGGCGTGATTTGTGTCCAGCCATAACCGGAAGTCGGTCGCGGATTTGAAATACTTGAGCTTCATAAATTCACTTGTAAGCCACCGCCGCGCTGGACGGGCCGGCCAGGTGGATGACTTCAAAATGCTTGAAGCCGGCTTCGCCGCACCATTTGCGGAAGTCAGCGCCGGTATAGTCGAATGCGTCGCCGAACTCGATGAGCATGTTCAGTGACATGAGCAGGCCCTGCACATTTTTGCGCCGGGCGTCATCAATCAACGCCTCAATCGCCACTAGGGCGCCGCCGGCCGGCAGGGCGTCGTAAGCGGCGCGGATGAGGTGCGTTTTCTTTTCCAGATTCCAGTCGTGCAGAATCATCCCCATCGTGATGATATCAGCCTTGGGCAACGGATCCTTGAAGAAATTCCCGGACGCCGTGCGGATGCGCTGCTCCAACCCGGCGGCCGCGATGGATTTCTTCGCGATGGGTTCAACGGGCGGCAAATCCCAGGTGAGGCATTGGAGGTGGGGATGCTTTTTCGCGACTTCCACGCAGAGCAATCCGGTCGCGCCACCGATGTCGCAAAGCGTTTCATACTTTGAGAAATCAAACTTTGCGGCGAAGGCCTCAAAGTTCACCCGGGAAAGACCGGTCATCGCGTTTAGAAAAATTTCCAGGTTGGCCGGATCTTTGTAGAGAGCTTCGAAAATGCCTTTCTCGCCGTATTTGACTTCGTTCTGCGGCTGGCCGGTGCGCAAGGCCTCGGGCAGATCATGCCAGTACTTGAACAGCCGCACGTTGAGCATCTTGAGAATGCCGCCGATGTAGCGCGGACTTTTCTCATCCAGGAACAGCGCCCCTTCCGGCGTGTTGAAATACTTTGCCGCCGGACCGTTGCCTTCGCGTTCGAGAAATTTCATCGCCACCAATGAGTCAAAAAAATCGGCGACTCCACGGGGATGCAGTTGCAGTTCGGCGCCCAGTTCGGCGCCCGTGAGCTTGCGGCCGGCCAGCTTGGTGAACAGGCCAAACTCAACTGCGGTGAGCAGGACTTTGGCGGACCAGAAGGAAAAGGCGGTTTGCAGAATAGCGGAAGGATTCGACGGCGGATTCATCCGGTGTGATTTGGTCGTGACGGTAGACCCTGTGGTCGCGGTGCGATTCAAGTTTTCAGTTTCAGCGAGCATAAGGTTTGGATGTTGCTGCAGCGCGCTCAGCTTGGCCATGGACCTTTCGGTCCATTCCCCTTATGAGTCATTGATCTGCTCAGTGATTTTGTCCAAGTTACGCAAAGCCTGACTCGCGGGCTGACCATCCCGCGCACATTATCATGAACGCCATCAAATCCCTGATGCTGGTGCTGACCCTGTATGCGGGTAACGCGCTTGCCGCTGCCAGTCCGTCGCGTCCGAACATCCTGTTCATCATGAGCGACGATCACGCGGCCCACGCAATCTCGGCCTACCGTTCGAAGGTGAACCAGACACCGCAGCTTGACCGGCTGGCGCGCGAGGGCGCGCGGTTCGCGAATGCGTTTGTCTGCAATTCCATCTGCACCCCCAGCCGCGCCACGCTGCTCACGGGCAAGTATTCGCACTTGAACGGCGTGCCGGTGTTCAATCGGTTTGACGGCACCCAGCCGACTGTTTCCAAAATGCTGCAGGCCGCCGGTTATCACACGGGCATGATCGGCAAGTGGCATCTGGGAAGTGATCCGACCGGCTTTGACCGATGGATCGTCCTACCGGGTCAGGGGCTTTACAACAATCCCGTTTTTCTCACGGCCAAAGGGCGATTGAACATCCAGGGTTACGCGACGGATGTGATCACGGATCTTGGGATCGAATTCCTGGAAACGCGACCGAAGGACAAGCCGTTCCTCCTGATGCTGCATCACAAGGCACCCCACCGCGCCTGGACGCCCGATGAGCGGCACCGGGAACAGTTCAAGGGTCTCGTCATTCCGGAGCCTGCGACATTGAATGACGATTACGCCACCCGCCCGGCTGCGTTGCCCGGCAACGAACAGACCGTGGCCAACGACATGATGCGAAGCGATCTCAAGCTCGAACCGCCTGCTGGCTTGAGCCCAGCAGAGCGCACCAAGTGGCTCGCGGAGAAACCGACGGAGGTGGAAATCACGAACGCCGACGGATCGAAACGCAAACTCACCGGCAAGGACCTGGCAAAATGGAAATACCAACGCTACATGCAAGATTATCTGGCTTGCGTGCAAAGCATGGACAATGGCATCGGACGCGTGCTGGATTATCTCGACCGCACTGGACTGGCCACCAACACGATTGTCTTCTACACGGCCGACAATGGCTTTTTCCTTGGCGACCACGGGCTTTACGACAAACGTTTTATGTATGAACACTCATTGCGCGTGCCGTTGCTCGTGCGCGGCCCAGGGGTAAAACGCGGGAGCACGCCGGAGGGCTTCGCACTGAATGTGGATCTCGCGCCGACGTTCCTCGATCTTTCTGGTGAAAAAATCCCAACTGACATGCAAGGTCGCAGTCTCTTGCCGCTGTTGCGTGGCGAGTCACCTGCCGACTGGCGCACTTCCATGTATTACCGCTATTACCACGACCCCGGCGATCACAACACCCGCGCGCATTACGGCATCCGCACCAAGACGCACAAATTGATTCACTACTGGAAGCAGGACGCGTGGGAGTTGTTCGACCTGCGAAATGATCCGGACGAGCTGCGGAACTTGGCCGGCGATCCGGCGCACGCGAAAACTCTCGCTGAGTTGAAGCAGCAACTCGCCCAGCTCAAGTCTTCATTGAAGGATGAAGACCAGTTCGCGCAAGTTCAACCGAAGGACGGCGTCGGTGGCGCACCCGCCGGCACGCCTGCGCTTGGGCGACTGGGCGTTCCGGAAGCGATGGCGGCCTCGGCAAGCCGGCGTTAACCGGCCCGCGAGGATCACCGCGGTTGAACGCCGTGATCCGGAAAGCGCGACAGATCCTTCCAGCGCATCTGGTAAAGCTTCGGGTCGAGCTTTTCCAGCCGGCAGAGTTCGTCCATGTCCGCCTGCATGGCCGGCGTGGGTCCGGTGGTGGAACGTCCGCCAACAAATATCAGTTCGCCCGGTAACGGCAGCATGTCCGGCGAGCCCGAGTCTCCCCCTTTCCATGTTGGCACGGAGAACCCCGAAATCCCCGCGCTCACATGGCCGCCTTGCTCGGTTCTGAATAATAGCGTTGGCGCACCCTGAACGGATGCATATTTTGCCGGAAGATTTGTGAGGGTGGTTACGCCCAAAGGCTCAATCCCCGCCGGTAAATCGCGGTCAAATAGAAAAATCGTGTAATCCCGGCGCGTCTCGGCATCTGCCCCACCTATGCGCACGACTTGACGCAAGATTTTTACCGTGATCAATTGATCTTTTGCCGTGACGAACCAGACTTTCTTGCCCGCGTAGTTGACGTTGAAGCCATCCGCACCCATGCCGTGGCCGCGGGTGTAACCGTGCCGGCGCGTCAGCGCCGTGATGGGAACTTGTCCACTTGAGACCTCGCCTTCCCAGCAGGGACTAATGGCCGTCCAGCCACGCCAGCCGTAGAGCAGCGAGTCTGAGTTCCACCTCACGGCGGGCTGGTTGGTTGGCCAGCCCGGAGGATGACCGCGTTCGCGCCAGATGCTTGTGCTGCGGCCATTCGTATGGGCCATGAAATTGGTCCAAACCAGATGGTTCAGCGAGTCGGGGGCAAATGAGGCAAACACCAGATTTGTGAACACAGTGATTTTTGCCGGCTGCCGTTCCTGGGAGCTGGCAAATGCCGGATTGGTTCCGGACGATGCCCCCGACGGCGTGTTCGTCGTTATCACCCGCACCAATCGGAATGTGGCCGGACCATTTGTCGTCCAGCCTACTGGACCACTGATGGGTAGTGAGGTGGTTGCCGTTTGCGCAGTCACGGGCCCGGCGGCTGCCAAAGTCGCGCCGGCGAGGATCATCAACCCGCGCATCACGTCGGCCCCCCTGACGAATCGATAGGTCATGCAGTCATCTTTCCTAGCCAGACGTTAACTGACAACCAGGAATTCAGCCCTTCGTCAGCGCCAACCTTCCTGCCCGCTTGATTTCGCCCGGTTCAAACCTACACTGCGCCCGTGGAACGCAGCGTCACCAAACTTACCGACGACCTTGTCGCCTCGTACGCCCAGCACGGCGGCATCAACCATCTCGACGGCAAGAACCTGCCGTCCAAACGCGTCATCACCGCGCTCACGAAAGACCTGCTGCGTTTGCTCTTTCCGGGGTTCTTCGACGAACGCCTGATTCACTCGTCTGAAATCAAGGTCGAAACCGCCGCGCGCGTGGATGCCGTCCTCGGCCCGCTGGAGGACGAAATTCGTAAGAGCCTCGAATACAATCCGCCCGCGGAATACTCCAAAACCAAGCTCGCCTCCGCCGCGCGCAGTCTCACGCTGAAGTTCCTTGGCAGCCTCCCGGAAATCCGCGAGCTGCTCCAGACGGATATTGACGCCGCGTTCAATGGCGACCCTGCCGCGCTCAGTCGCGAGGAAGTCATCGTCGCGTATCCGTTCGTCGAGGCCATCGCCGTGCAACGCCTCGCCCACGCGCTTTACTTGGAAAACGTCGCGCTCATCCCGCGCATCATGACCGAGTGGGCGCACAGCCGCACCGGCATGGACCTCCATCCTGGCGCGCAGATCGGCTCGCACTTCTTCGTGGACCACTGCACCGGCACGGTGATCGGCGAAACCGCCGTCATTGGCGAACACGTGAAGATGTATCAGGGCGTCGGGCTCGTGGCGAAATCCCTCGCCGCCGGCCAGGCGCTGCGCGGGCAACGCCGCCATCCCACCATTGAGGACCACGTGACCATCTACGCCGGCGCCACCATCATTGGCGGCGACACGGTGGTGGGTGAACACAGCACCATTGGCGCGAGCGTGTTTCTGGCGCACAGCGTCCCGCCGCACTCGCTCGTCGTGCAGGAATCCGCCAACGTGAAGGTGCTGACCAAACAAACCCGCCAGAAATCCGGCAGTGATTTCGCGATTTAGAACTAACCTGTTTCTCCAGTCGACTTGGTGGGGGGGGTACAATAAATTTGCAACGCTCGGGTCGGAGCAATTTTTCGTTTCATTGACTCCGGTGAGTTGCTCAGATGGACGGTTCGAGTAAGAGAATTCGAAAGGGCGGCAAATGAAAAGGGAACTTCTAGGGTTGCTAGGGATAGTCGGCTTCTTCACACAGTGCGCAATCTGCGTGGCCACAGAACGATTTGTTTCTCTCGCTGGCGGACATGTTCCTCCGTTCACGACCTGGGCCGACGCAGCAACCAACATCCAATCTGCGATTGATGCTGCTTCTACCGCCGACGTGATTTGGGTCACGAATGGAGTTTATGACACAGGTGGCAAGATTAAGTCGGGAGACCTGGTCAACCGCGTGGCGTTGGACAAGGCGCTGACGGTGCGGAGTGTCAACGGGGCGGACGTAACGGTCATTCAAGGGGTTTGGGATTTTGCCACAAATGGTCTCGCAGCCGTGCGCTGTGCTTGGTTGACTAATGGCGCCATTCTAAACGGGTTTACCCTGCGTGGTGGTGCAACTAGGGCAGTCACTGTTGCGCTTAATGCGCAGATGAGTGGTGGCGGAGTTTGGGGAAACTCGACCAATGCGACTTTGATCAACTGCGTAATCTCAGGTAACGCGGCCGGCCACCAAGGCGGTGGGGCTTACCGGGTCAGTCTGGTTCGTTGCACGTTATCGGGAAATCTGGCTGTGGGTTCTGGACAAGCTGGTGCCGGGATAGCCGGTGCAGGCAGTGGTGGAGGAGCTGCACTCTGCAATTTGAATGGATGTGTCGTTACTGGCAATAAGGCTATCCAAGGAGATGGAGGCGGAACTGCTTACAGCGATTTGAAGAACTGTGCTCTAACAAAGAACGCCGCGCCGCTGCTTGGAGCCGGGGCGTATCAAGGCACCCTCATCAATTGCACCGTGTCGGGAAATACCGCAGGAGGTTACGGTAGCTATGGTGCGACGGTAGACAGCGCTATCCTGACGAACTGCATCATTTACGGAAATCTGCGCGTGCCTCCCTTTTCATTCACTTCGACAAATTACTACAACTGCACGCTCAGTTATTGCTGCACGGAACCGTTGCCAATTGGCCCCGGAAATATCACCGCCGACCCGCAACTGCTCGGAGACTATTTCCATGTTGCCGAGACTTCCCCTTGTCGAGGAACAGGGACAAACCTCTCCGCAAGTAGCGACATTGACGGCCAAACTTGGACCAATCCTCCGTCCATTGGTTGCGATGAGTGGGCGGCGGAACCAGTCATCGGCTTGACGCCCGTTTTCGCAGTTAAAGGATTCCCGGCCGGAATGAGCTTCAGCGGCGCTTTCGCAGCAGGGCAAGCTCCGTTCGCATATTACTGGATCAAAGACGGATTCGCACTGTCTGATGATGGACACTACTCGTCAACTCAGACGACCAATCTAGTTGTTACGACTTTGGGTCCATCGGATGCCGGTGTCTATTCTCTGGTGGCCAGCAATGCGTCCGGTTTGGCAACCAGCGCGGTCGTCCGCGTTGCCCTCCACTTTGTTGATGCGGCCAATGCTTCACCCGTTCCGCCATTTACCAACTGGGCATCCGCTGCCTCAACCATTCAAGACGCGATTGATGTAGCCTCGGCGGGTGCAATCGTACTCGTTACCAACGGTCTCTACTCGTCTGGCGGTAGGGCGATGCAGGCAAACCACACCAACCGAATTGTGCTGGATAAGCCGCTCACAGTGCTGAGTGTCAACGGTCCGGCCGTAACCAGCATTCGTGGGCAGTGGGATCCAACCAACACGAATGGCCCGCTTGCCGTCCGGTGTGCTTGGTTGACCAATTCAGCGGTGTTGCGCGGGTTTACCTTGTCTGGCGGTGCTACCCAGACCAACACGACATCAGTGCTCGGTGGTGGAGTGTGGGGAGCTTCCTTGGCTGCGCTGGTGGCCCAGTGCTCGATTGCGACAAACAGTGCGGCTTCTCAGGGCGGCGGTGCATACCGCGTGTCACTTGACCAGTGCCAACTGGTTGGCAATCGTGCGCAGAGCATTGGTGGCGGTGCAGATTCGTGCGCACTGACCAATTGCCTTGTCGCATGGAATTCAGCGGTGAATCAAGCTGGTGGCGTGGCCTCCAGCAGAGGAATGTTCAACTGTACCGTTGTGCAAAACAATCGAGGGGGTGTTGACAGTCCCGTTGGGCCAATTCGAAACTCAATCGTCTATGGAAATGAGTCCTACGAATTGAGAACTGCCTTCTCGCAGATTTCGTACTCTTGTATCAATCCTTTTCCATCGGGCGGCAGCAATTTCTACGCTAACCCACAATTCATGGATGGATATCATCTGGCCGTTACTTCGCCTTGCCGCGGTGCCGGCAATCCGCTCTATTCTTCCGGTGCAGACATTGAAGGAGAGTCTTGGGCGAATCCGCCCTCCATCGGATGTGACGAGGTCGTGGAATCAGCGATTGCTGGCCCGTTGGCAGTGACCTCATTCTACTTAGAAACTGAAACATTTCCAGGACGATTCCAATGCTACTTTGCGCAGGTGAATGGCCGCGCCAGCCGCTTAGCTTGGTTTTTTGGCGACGGGACCAATCTCACCAACGCAAGCCAGTTCGGTGCTTGCCGCACATGGACGAACGTTGGCGATTATTCCGTAACCTTCACCGCTTACAATGCTGACTACCCGAACGGTGTCTCGACAAATGTGATCGTCCACATCCTGCCGTTTCAAGTTCCGGTGTTAAGTTCGGCGATAATAGTCGGAAACAACTTCACTTTTCAATTCGCCGGGCAGTCAAATGCCAATTACTCCGTCCAATACGCCACCAACCTCACGCCGCCAATTACCTGGCTGGGTTTGAGGAGCCTCACCGGCACGGGCGGAGTGGCGCAAGTTACCGACACTGCTGCAACAAACGCCCGCCGTTTCTATCGTGTGCGGGTTCAATAGGCGCAAAAGTTGGCTTCCCAAAGCCATCCCGATTTGGTTTTCTCAAATTGATTTCCCGCTGCGCGGTCATCAGTCCGGCAGCGGGCGATAATTTTACCACATCAATGCCGACAGAATTTACCGTTCATCCGAATTTGGGCGTGGTCGTTTCGCGCGGGAGCGGCGTCTTCACGCACGCGGATTTTCTGGATCACATGGCCCGGGTAAGCGCCGACCCGCAATTCCATCCGGACCTGAATCAGATCGTGGACTGCCGTGCGATCACGAAGATGGATCTGTCGCATGACCAGATCAAAAGCCTCGCCAGCCGCAGCATCTTCAGCGCGCGTTCCCGCCGGGCCTTTGTGGTGTCGTCCGAACTGCACTTCGGCCTGACCCGCATGTTTGCGGCCTACCGGGAAATCAAGGCCGGCCAGGAGGTCATGGTTTTCGATAACCCAGCCGCCGCGCTGACCTGGCTGGGCATTCCGGCGGACTTCGACTTTGATACGGCGTTCAAAACCTCTGGAGCTTAAGAGGCAGTTGCACGATGAGAGCTTCAACTCCCTCTCCTCCATCGGATGGAGGAGAGGGCAGGGGAGAAGAGGCTGGTTCCGGAATAATCCCTCTCCCTGACCCTCTCCCCGCGCTCCGCTGCGGGGAGAGGGAACGCCATATTGTTATGTGCTCTAAATCGCTTCCGGTTCGCGCGCGCTTTCACTAACCTCGCGGCATGTCGTTGCCCGTGATCAGCGTCGCCCAGATGCGTGAGTGGGAACAAGCCACGTGGGCGACCGGCCAGACGGAGGCGGAAGTCATCCGGCGCGTCGGCTGGGCCGTGGCCCAACGAGCGCTGCAGATGACGCAGCCGGGCGATTTGATCCTGCTGCTCGCCGGCAAAGGTCACAACGGCGACGATGTCCGCGCCGCGCAACCATATCTTGCCGACCGCGGTTGTGAATTGCTTGAGATCTCTTCTCCGGCGACTGACCTCGCTTGTATGCAGGCTGCGCTCGCACGTCAGCCTGCGCTCGTGATCGACGGCTTGTTCGGCATTGGCCTGAATCGCCCGCTGGATGCAGATTGGATTCAAATCATCAACGCCTTGAACGCGTCGCAGTATCCAGTGCTTGCGGTGGATGTCCCGTCTGGGCTGGACGCCGACGCCGGCACGCATTACGGGGCGGCGGTGCGCGCGGATGTTACTTTGACCGTGGGTGTACCCAAACGCGGGTTGCTGCGGGCAGCGGCACAGGAGTTCGTTGGACGACTCGAGGTGGCACCTGACGTTGGCCTGGCTACTTGTTCAGCGCCGAGTGAACTTCGGTGGTTGATGCCATCCGACCTGTCGGGCCTGCCGCCACGGCGCAAGGAACCGGCGCATAAGGGTGCGTTCGGTCACCTGCTGATTGTGGCCGGCAGTCTCGGCTATCACGGCGCGGCGGTGCTGGCCACACGCGGCGCGCAGCGGGCGCAGCCCGGGCTCGTGACCCTTCACACGCATGAGCCGGTTTATCATCCCGTCGCCGCGCAGTTGCAGTCAGCGATGGTGACGATTTGGCGGAATGAACTGGCGCATGCGACAGTCGCCAGTTCTGCGGTGCTCATTGGTCCGGGGTTGGTAGCGCGGGATCTGCCGCCCGAAATGCAGTCGTTTACGCGCAAACTCTGGCGCGATGTTCAATGCCCCGTGATTGCGGATGCCAGTGCCTTGGACTGGCTCACGATGGGCAACGTGCCGAAGCAGGGCATCCGCGTGATGACACCACATCCCGGCGAAGCGGCGCGATTGCTGAAGTCCACGGCGGCGCAGGTGCAGGCGGATCGCGTGAAGGCGTTACGGGAAATCTCCAGCCGCTATGGCAACGTGTGGGTGGTGCTCAAAGGGCAACACACACTCATTGGCCGGAGCGAGGGTGAAATCCTGGTGAACTCCACCGGCAATCCGCATCTGGCTCAAGGCGGTAGTGGCGATGTGCTGGCGGGATTCATCGCCGGCCTGCTGGCGCAACCTGTGTGGCAGGCGAATCCGGCGCGCACACTTGCCTACGCTGTGTGGCAACACGGAGCGGCGGCGGATGAACTGCAATCACGTCGCACCAACTGGATGGTGGAGGATTTGGTGGACGAGATCGGAAACGTGCGTGTGGTATAGGGCGTGATTCGCAAACCGCTGTAAGTTTGAGGAAATCGTAAAGGTAGGGCGCGTCACTCCGTGCGTGCCGCAGAAGGATGAAAAAGACGGCGCGCCCGGAGTGACGCGCCCTGCCAAGGCCACAGCTATACGTTGAACTTGAAGAGCAGCACGTCACCGTCTTTCACGACGTATTCCTTGCCTTCCATGCGGTAGAGACCTTTTTCACGTGCGGCAGCCACCGAGCCGCACTTCATCAAATCGTCGTAAGCCACGGTCTCAGCCTTGATGAAGCCACGCTCGAAGTCAGAGTGAATGACACCCGCCGCTTTGGGCGCGGTATCGCCGTTGTGGATGGTCCACGCGCGGACTTCCTTTTCACCCGCCGTGAAGTAAGTGCGCAATCCCAGTAGGTGATAGGTGGCACGTATGAGTTGACCAATGCCGCTTTCCTCGACGCCGAGTTCCTTGAGAAACGCTTTCGCTTCTTCAGCAGAAAGATCAATCAGGTCGCTCTCGATCTGCGCGCTGATGACCACCGCTTCGCACGCAAGGTGCGTCTTCACATACTCGTTCACCTTCTGCACGTAAGGATTCTTGTCGCCTTGCGCGAGCTCAGATTCCTTGACGTTGCACGCAAAGATCGTTGGCTTGTCGGTGAGGAGGAAGAACCCTTTGCTGATGGTTTTCTCCTCGGCGGTGAGTTCGACCGTAAGCGCGAGCTTGCCCGAGTTCAATACGGGTTCAAACTTTTTGAGCACTGTTTCCTCAGCGAGCGCGACCTTGTCGCCGCGCTTGGCGTCCTTGGCGACTTTGTCGAGGCGCTTCTTCACACTTTCCAAATCGGCGAGCACGAGTTCAGTGTTGATGACTTCGATGTCGCGCACGGGATCAACGCTGCCGGTCACATGGTGGATGTCGGCGTCTTCGAAGCAACGCACGACTTGCACAATGGCGTCCACCTCGCGGATGTGGGTAAGAAATTTGTTGCCGAGGCCCTCGCCCTGGCTCGCGCCCTTCACGAGGCCGGCGATGTCCACGAATTCAACCGCCGCTGGAATGATGACCTGCGTCTTGGCGACTTTGGACAACGGCTCCAGCCGCGCGTCCGGCACGGTGACGATGCCGACGTTTGGGTCAATCGTGCAGAAGGGATAATTGGCCGCCTCCGCCTTGCGGGTGCGGGTGACGGCGTTGAACAATGTGGACTTGCCGACGTTGGGCAGCCCGACGATTCCAGCTCTCAGCATAAAATTATACGGTGGCTTTCTCGATCGCGTCGCGGATCATTTCCTTGAACTTATCGATGCCTTCATCAAATCCAGCAGCGATGGGGAGCACTGGCGTCTTGGTGATCTTGCGTTTGAACTTCTTCAGGTTCTCTTCCGCCACGGGCTCGTCCATTTTATTGGCCACCACGTAGCGGGGTTTCTCCAGCATCGTGGGATCGTAGAGTTCCAGTTCCTTGAGCAATTGCTTGTAATCGTCCCACGGCGCGCGGTTATCCGTGCCGGCCATGTCGAGCAGCAGCACGAGAATCTTGCAACGCTTTATGTGGCGCAAGAACGCGTGCCCCAGGCCGACATTGTTGTGCGCGCCCTCGATCAATCCGGGCACATCGCAAACAACCAGCCGCCTGTAGTCCTTGTATTCCACGATGCCGATCTGGGGATGCAGCGTGGTGAACGGATACGGCGCGATCTTGGGTCGCGCGCGGGAAATGGCCTTGAGCAGCGTGGACTTGCCGGCGTTCGGGTAACCCACGAGGCCGACATCTGCCATGATGCGCAACTCAAAAAGGTAATCACCTTCACCGCCGGGCTCGCCAGGTTGCGCAAAGCGGGGTGTCTGACGGCGCGCAGTGGCAAAGTTGCGATTGCCCAGCCCGCCGCGTCCGCCTTTGCAAAGCACAAACTGCTGGCCATGCTCGGTAAGGTCGGCCACGAGTTCGCCTTTCTTGGCATCGGCCACGGTGCTCTCGGATTCGTCGTCCTGGCTAAGATCAATTTCCTGTGCGATCGCGCCAGCGCTGCTTCGGATAAGCGGTCGCTTGCTCGTGCCGGTCTTGAACAATCGTTTATCGTCCTCGTCCTCCTGCTCGTCCTCGTTCTCGACTTTCGGGACGCTCGGCAGCTTCCATACGAGCGTGCCGCAGGGGACTTTCACGACCAGATCCTTGCCGGCGTGACCGTCCATGCCTTTACCCATGCCGCCTTCACCGGGCTGGGCGATCAACTTGGGCACGTAGTACTGGTTGATGAGATTGTTGAGGTCGTGGTCGGCCTGAAGAATGACGCTGCCGCCGCGCCCGCCGTTGCCGCCGCTCGGGCCGCCCTTGGGGATATAAGCTTCGCGATGGAACGCGACACAGCCTTTCCCGCCGTGTCCGGCCTTCGCGTAAACTTTGATTTCGTCGATAAACATGAGATTGCGAGCGGCTGTATTAGCCGCCTGATAGGCTTCCAAACCACGTGCTTAAGAACCCCACAGCGTTGATGACTCCGAAAGACAGAAACGGTAACAGCCCAAAAACAAACAACCACACCTCTGGATGCCACTTCACCTTAGCACGAGCCGGCTTCTGTGTTGGCAAAACAATTTGGATGCGGCCACCCACCTTGGCGTTCACTTCATCGTCAACAAGTGTGCGCGAGATGCCTGGCTCGCTTTCAAATGTTACCCTTACGCCACCGTCATCGAAAGCTTGCACGACTTCTCCCTCGATCGTCTGCCATTTGTGCCAGCGATACCGCTGAACGAGATAGATGATGACGGAACAGACCATGCAGCCAATGCTGGCCAATATCCATGCGCTGCAATTGTCCCAAAAGGTCTGCCACGTCAGCATACTTAAGATTAAGTGGCGGATGTTCGTACTGTCGAATATCGCGTTACCAACAAAAAAGGCGAGGCGTTTGGCCTCGCCATGAAATCTGTTTGCGGCGCGCTAGTTCTTGGTGGCGACTTCCACGATGTTCACGCGGCGACCGGCTTTGTCGAACTTCACGTGACCGTCCTTGAGCGCGAAGAGCGTCCAATCCCGGCCCGTGCCGACATTCGCGCCCGCCACGAACTTGCTGCCGCGCTGGCGGATGATGATGCCGCCCGCGTTGATGACCTGGCCGCCAAAAACTTTTACGCCCAGCCGTTTGCTGTGGCTGTCGCGACCGTTCTTTACGCTGCCTTGACCTTTCTTATGTGCCATAAAATTATCCTCGGTTAGCCGTTGATGCTGGCGATCTTCACCACGGTCAGTTCCTGCCGGTGGCCGATGCTCTTGTGATAGCCCTTGCGGCGCTTCATCTTGAAAGTGAGCTTGTGCTCGCCGCGCTTGTGGGCGACCACGTCGGCCAACACGGTGGCGCCGGCGACAGTGGGCGCACCCACAGCCACCTTGCCATCGTTGTTGACCAAAAGCACGCGGTCAAAAGTGACGGTTTTGCCGGCCTCGATGGGCAGGCGTTCAATTTCAAGCGTATCGCCCGCGCTGACGCGATACTGTTTGCTTCCGGTTTCCAAAACGGCGTACATAAATTTTTATCCCAAAAAAGGGACGCAGATAACACCAGAATCCCCGGAAGGTGTCAACGCTTCGTTTCGGGGAAAAACGGCTTGTCGCAATCGGGCAGTCGCTCAAGAATCGGCGCGATGAAAGTCCCGGCCCGACAAACCTTTGCGTGCGTGCTGATGCTCGGCTCGGTGATCCTGGTCAACGGCTGCTCCAGCTTCAATCGGGAATGGAAAAAAGCTGCGGCCAGCCCGCCCCCGACAAATTCGCTCCCAAGCCGCTGGGAAGGAACGTGGCTCAGCGATAAGAATGGTCACACCGGCGAGCTCCTCTGCCTGCTCACGCGCGTGAACGATACGAACTATCAAGCGCGGTTCAAAGCGACCTACTGGAAAATTTTCCGCGCCAGTTACACGGTGACGTTCCTCGGCGAACTGCGGGATGGCGTGTGGCAGTTCAAAGGCGATGAAGACCTCGGTTGGCTCGCCGGTGGCGTTTATCACTATGAAGGAAGCGTGACGCGGACGAATTTTTTTTCCACCTATCGCAGCAAGTACGACCATGGGACGTTTGAACTCCAGCGCCCGGAATGAAGCCGGATGCGTTTAGAGATTTCGTGCTCGAGCAGTTGCGCGATGTCGGAGCGGTGGAATGTCGCGCGATGTTCGGCGGCTACGGACTTTATTCGGGCGGAAAATTCTTTGGCCTGATCTGGCAGCAACAGTTCTATCTGAAAACTGACGAAACCACGCGCAAGCAGTTTGTGGCCGCCGGGATGAGTTGCTTTCAGCCGAAGCCCAAGCAAAAACTCGGCGCGTATTACGAAGTGCCGGCGGACGTGGTGGAAAATGCCACCGAACTCGCCCGCTGGGGGCGGGAGGCCGTCGCAGTAGCCGCAGCCAATCGAACTGACGAATCATGAAAACGAAATTACCTAGCCCTTTCCTCTCTGAGCTTCGTAGCAGCCGACGTGAGGAGGCTCAAACTTCTTTCGTCAAAATTAGAATGAGCCTCCTCACGTCGGCTGCTACGAGAATTGCCATCTTTGCGCTGCTGACACTGAGCTTTGCTGCGCCCGCTCAATCCACCAACGCCATCACTTCGCTCAGCGCGCTTCAGCAGAAGCTCACTGCTCAGGTCACCGCACCCTATTTCGCTGGCGCCACTTGGGGCGTGAAAGTTGTCTCGCTCGATTCCGGCAAAGCGCTGTTTGAGCACAATGCCGAAAAGCTCTTCAGCCCGGCGTCGAATTCAAAACTCTACACCGTTGCCGCGGGGTTGGACCAACTGGGCGGCGGTTACCGCATCAAGACCTCGCTCTACGCCGCCGCCAAACCGAACCGGCGCGGCACGCTCAAGGGCGACTTGATTGTTTATGGACGTGGCGCGCCGGATTTCAACACGCGCCTGCACGGCGGTGACATTCTCCGCGCGTTTGAACCACTCGTAGCCGTGCTGACCAACGCCGGCATCAAACGCATCCGCGGCGATCTCGTGGGCGACGAAAGCTTCTTTCGTGGCCCACCGCTCGGGGCGGGCTGGGCGTGGAACGATGCACAGTATTACTATGGCGCCGAAATCTCGGCGCTGACCGCGAACGACAACTACCTGGACCTCGCCATCACGCCGGGTGATCGCGTGGGCGCTCCCTGCAAACTCACGCTCGAACCTGCCACGAGTTACGCGATTCTCAGCAATCGTACGGAGACAGTCGCTACCGGCAGCCGCACAAACATCACGCTGTATCGCCCTTCGGGCGGCAACGTGACTTATGTGATGGGTCAGTTGCCGCGGGATAGCAAGGGGGTCAAAGAGGAGGTGACGATTCACAATCCGGCGGGCCTGTTCGTGACGTTTTTCAAGGCCGCCCTCGCCCGCCATAGCATCAAGGTGAGCGGGAAGATTCGCACGGTGAACTGGCTGGACCAGGAGCGCCGAGCATCCGCTCGGCTTGATCGCGGAAGCTGGCCGCAACGTGCCGAGCAGATGCTCGGCGCTCCGTTGGTTGAACTCGGTACGGCCGAATCGCTGCCGCTGCGGGAATTTGCCCGGGAGATCCAGAAGCCGTCACAAAATCTCTACACCGATCTATTGCTGGCGCATCTCGGCGCGCTGGGATACAGCAGCAATGGTAGCTGGCCGACTGAAAGTTCCGAGGACGCCGGGGTGCGGGCGCTGAGAGAATTCGTCCAGAAGGTTGGTATCCGCAAAGAGGATTTCCATTTTGAGGAGGGCAGCGGACTTTCGCGAAACAACCTCACCACGCCCAACGCCACCATCGCGCTGTTACAATTCATGGATCGGCATGCGGAAAGCGAAGCGTATCGCCACTCGCTGCCGCTGGCGGGAATGGATGGCACGCTGCGCAATCGTTTCAAGGGCACGCCGGCCGAGCGTAACGTGCAAGCCAAGACCGGCACGCTGCGCTGGGCCAACTCGCTGTCCGGCTACCTGAAAACCGCGGCGGGCGAGCGCCTCGCGTTTTGCATCATGCTCAACCGCTACGACGCGCCAGATACCGAGCGCACCGCGCGCCGGGAAATTGACAAGATGGTGTTGATGCTGGTGGGGCTGCCGGAGCGGAGCGGCGGCTGACTTTGTAGCGCGGACTTCCAAGTCTGCTGTAGCGCGGGTTTACAAACCGCGCGCGAACCGAATTTCGACGCCCCCCCGCTTTGGAAATCGGCGACACAGCAGGTTGGGAAACCTGCGCTACGGAACAGCAGATGCTCTACGACGAGTTCTGACTGTTCGCCAGCGTCAAGCGCTTTACCGCCGCCGAGATTGGCGGCTTGCGTTTGCGGCCGTCCTTGGTTTGTCAGGCATCGTCATTTTTTTATGATCAGCGCTTTGATTGCGGTAAGAGTGGCTGAATAATGATGCGGGCCAACCTGGAATAAACAGTGTCTGTTGCTTTGAGCACTGATGCTCCTCCATTTCGTAACAAACACGACTGGATTTTCGCTTTCTCCCCGCCAGCCGGTTCGCTAGTCTTCACCCATGCCAGAGATCGTCAAGTTTGTGAACAACGGGGCCGCAGGCATTACGCCCGCGATGGCGGAAAAGGTTTTGCGCCAGTTGCCGCAGTGGAAACTGGAATTTACCCAGATTCAAGCGCCGCTCTTTCCGCACCTCGTGGACCAGCTCGAGTTCCTGGCCAATGCCGTCGAAGACGTCATCGAGGGCGCTTACAAGGATCTGCCCTACAGCGCCACCGCGCAGGCCGTGTTCGCGCTGGTCTTCGCGCACAAGAAACTCGGCATCATTCCTGACAGCGTTCTCAATCTCGGTTACGCGGATGATTCCAGCGTGGTGCGCGCGGTGTTGATTCAGAACGAAAAGGCGTTTGAGCTTTACGCCAACGCCCAAGGGGTCGAATGGGTGCGGATCACGAGCCAGCCGTGATTGTAGTGCCCAGTTCAGGGCGCTGAGTTTCCGGGTTCAAAGGGGCACGACCAAGCCAGTGTTTTGGACTGCGGCGGGAAGCGAAGCGCCACGTCGCTTTTGACAACCGCCAGCTTGAAAGCGCCGTCGCCGCTAGCTCTGCCGGCGCAGTCCAAAAATCTCAGGACACTGCTAGCCACTCCGTAAATTCCCGCGTCGTCATCTTGTGCTGGCTTCTTGCCATCAGGCACAAACCTCGTATGTTTCCGGGCAACTAGAAAGTCCTGGAATGACAAGCATTCGTCCGTTTGCTGGCTGGCTATTGCCTTTGATCCTGCAGCTGAATTCTGCCCAGGCGTTTTGTGCCGAACCTGTCATTGGACATGACGAACACGCCGACCGTCTGGCACCCGAGCCGGCCAGCACGTCGGGCATCTGGTCGCCGGATGACTGGCCGGATGTTCCAGGCAAGACCACCGAGTTTCCGCCGGTCGCGTCCGCCGCCCAGCTGGGAGGATTCGGCGCCTCGGCGCAACAACAGGCCGGCGCCCTTAGCGGCAAGGTGGTGTTCATGAACAGCGGCCACGGTTGGACGCATGATCCCGGTTTCCCATGGCGCTTGCAGCGGGGCACGTTGAACGTTCTGAACGAAGATTACGGCAATCTCGATCAGTTAAATTTCTTCGCCGCCTATTGTTTCAATGCCGGCGCAACGGTCGTCTCGATGCGTCCACTCGGTCATCAGACGAACGAGATCATTCTCGATAATGACGATGCGGCGGTGACGTTCAATGGCACCTGGAGCGACAGCGCCGGGACTCCGTATTGGGGCGGGGCGGCGGATGCAGTGCATTATCGCTCCGCGGCATTTGCCGCAACCGAAACAGCCACGGCGACCTACACCCCGACATTTCCGGCGGCGGGCTTCTACCCGGTTTATTGCTGGACGCGGCACTTCACGGATCGGGGCAACCAGTTGTATCGCATCCGGCATACCGGTGGCGAAACGCAGATTCGCATTCCGCACCACATGGTGGGCAACGGCTGGATCTACCTGGGCGAATACTATTTCAATGCGGGTGCGAGTGCTTCGGTCGGTTCGGTGGTTATCAGCAATTTGCGCAGCACCGCGCAGGGCACGGCGATCATTGCGGATGCCATTCGGTTCGGCAACGGCATGGGCACAGTGGACCAAGGCGACGGCATTTCGCGTTATCCGCGCGAGGATGAAAACATGCGGTACTGGGTGCGGGCGAATCTCGGCCAAGGCCAGTCCACGTCGCTTTACGAAGGCAGCGGGGACGATGAGAGTGACAGTTGGTCCTCGCCGCCCAAGATGTCGGCGGAGATGAATCGGACGGATGGCGGGGACCTGTATGACCGGGTCCACATCAGCTTTCACTCCAACGCGTCCACAGGAAATATCACGAATGCGCTGGCGCGCGGCACGGTGGCGTTGATCACTGGTGATCCGACTCCGCGTCAGGCGGAACTGGCAAACATCGCCGGTGGCGAAGTGAACGACGATCTGGTCGCGCTCGGCGCGCCGCCGTTGGACGTGGCGTGGCACAACAAGGCCGGGCACACCTACTCGGGCGGTTACTCGGAAATTGATGGCAGCCTCTTCGGCTATGAAATGGCCGCGACGATCATCGAGGTGGCTTATCACGACAATACGAACGACGCGGCGTTGATGCGCGATGGCAAGGCCCGCTCCGCCGTCGGCAAGGCCGCCATGCACGCGGTGATCAAATACATGAACACCTACGACACCAACGGCGCGCCGCCGCTGGCGTTCCTGCCCGAAGCGCCCACAAATCCTCGCGCGCTCGCTGCAAATACCAATGGACACATCACGCTGTCCTGGGCGGTGCCCGTCAATTTCGGCGGCAGCCAAGGCCCGACGAATTATCTGATTTACCGCTCGACCAATGGTTACGGTTTCGGCAATCCCATTTCTGCCGGCAACGTCACGACCTACACCGCCACGAATCTGCCGGCGAACACCGATTATTATTTCCGGGTCACGGCAGCGAACGCGGGCGGCGAGTCCATGCCCTCGGAAGTGGTAGGCTGCCGGGCGAGTTCCACGAATGGCGCGGCGAAGATTTTGGTCGTGAATGGCTTTGATCGCTTTGACCGCACGACCAATCTCAAGCATAGCACCACGATTCAAAGCTGGGATCCGCCTGGCAACAGCGGCACCATCGAGCGGGTGTTTCCGCGCTGGATTAATGGTTTCGATTATGTCGTGCCACACGGAAAGGCCATTGCGAATTCCGGCATGGCGTTCGACTCCTGCCAGAATGAAGCCGTTGCCAACAATCAGGTTCTGCTCGCAAACTATCCCATCGTCATCTGGGCCTGTGGCAATGAATCCATCAACGACGAGACGTTCAGCAGCGCCGAGCAGACGAAGATTACGGCGTATCTCGCGGCCGGCGGAGGCTTCTTCACTTCCGGCACGGACATCGCGAATGATTTGGACCGCGCCTCCGGCCCCACCGCGGGCGATCGCAACTTCCTGCACAATCAATTGCACGCAGCGTTTAGCAACGACAACTCGACGACCTACACCGCAAACGTTGCGCCCGCCGGTATTTTTGCTGCGCGTTCCAGTGCCACCGTGGACAACGGCAATTTCGGCATCTACTGGGTGCAGACGCCGGACGTGCTGACCGCCACTGGCGCCGGCGCGACGGCGGCACTGAATTATTCCGGCGGCACCGGTGGCGCGGCGGCCATTCAATACGACGGCTCGGCTGGCGGGGGACGCACGGTGGTGTTTGGTTTTCCGTTTGAAACCATCCGCGATGCCACGCGCCGGAATCAGTACATGAGCGACATCCTCGCATTCCTCAGCCTGCCGCCGGGGACAAATCTTGGCCCGTCCATTCTCACGCAACCGCTGGCGCAGTTCGCAATCATCGGCTCGAACGCGACGTTCAGCGTGATCGCCTCCGGTACCCCGCCACTGAGTTATCAATGGCAGTTGAATGGCGTGGACATTCCCGGCGCGACGAGCAGTAGCTACATCCGCGCGGGGGCGTTACCCGCGCACTCCGGCAATTACAGCGTGATTGTTTCCAATGCGTTTGACGTAGTAACGAGTTCCAACGCACTGCTCCAGGTGATGCTGCCCTTGCAGACTTTGTTCGCTGACAACTTCGATATGGATTCCTCGGCGAACTGGGCGATGAATCGTTCCTCGACGGATTGTCGAGTGACACATTTCTACAATTACGCGCCCTACGGAATCCCCTCCGCGCCGAATTCAACCGGCGGCACGACCCGCGGCGTGAAGTTTGAGGCCAACGTCTCGCTGACCAACGCCGCGGCGATCAACATCTCGCCGGTCGGCCAGAATTTCGGCGGCGATTACCGTTTGCGGTTCGATTTGTGGATCAATGCCAACGGACCATTCCCGCTCGGCGGCAATGGCTCAACGCAACACGGCACCGCCGGAGTCGGCACGGCGGGCAATCGCACGCAATGGACCGGCGCGGGCAGCACCGCGGACGGCGTGTGGTTTGCCGTGGATGGTGAAGGCCAGGCGACTGATGCCAATCCCGATTTCCGCGCGCTCATCGGCACTTCGCTGCAGGCCTCGAACAGTGGGGTTTATCCAGCGGGGTTGGGACCGGGCGCGCGGCGTTGCTACGACCCATACTATGCGACGGTGTTCCCTGCCGGCCAGACGCCGCCCGCGATCCAAGGGCAAAGCGGTTTGCTTGCGAGCGGCACGATCGGTTTCGCGTGGCGCGATGTCATCATCACCAAGGTTGGCAACAAGATTGAATGGTTCATTGACGGACTTCGGATTGCCAGCCTCACGAGCAGCGTCACCTCGAGCAACATCTTCATCGGTTACTGGGACTCGTTCAATTCGCTCTCGGACAATACCAACTTCAGCTTCGGGATGTTTGACAACGTGCGGGTCGAACGTCTGGTCACGAACGTGCCGCCATATTTCACGAGCCAGCCACAAAGCCTCAGTGTCGCCCAAGGCAGCAACGCGGTATTCAATGTCATTGCCGGCGGTTCCACGACCCTGGCTTACCAGTGGCGACAGAACGGCACAAATATCCCCGGAGCAACGAGCAGCAGCTACACGCGCGTAAGTGCACAACCAGTCCATGCTGGCAACTACAGTGTGGTTGTCACCAACGCTTATGGCAGCGTCACGAGTTCCGTCGCATCGCTTACGGTGTTGTTGCCGCCGAACATCACCGCCCAGCCGCAGGGCCAGTCGGTGAAGGAAGGCACGAACGTGACATTCAGTGTAACGGCGACGGGTGATGCTCCGCTGGATTATCAATGGCGCTTTAACGGCGCGGATATCAGCGGAGCGACCGGCAGCAGCTACACGCGGTCCAACGTGACGCTATTCGATGGGGGCAATTACTCCGTTGTCATCGACAATGACGCCGGCGAAATCACCAGTGCCGACGCCGTGCTCACGGTGATTCCATTGCTGCCACTGAAGTTTGAAATGATTTCGGTGCTGCCGGATCAGCGGGTACGCCTGTCACTGAGTGGCGAACCCGGGGTTTACGACTTGCAGATGTCGTCAAACCTGACCGCGTGGATTACCCTCACAAATATCACCAACGGTGGCGGCACCTTTGAATTCATCGACGCCAGCGTGACAAATCGCACGCTAAGGTTCTATCGGGCGACGCAGTAGGCGCGCGTTTCAAGCCCAGCCGAATAACTTGTTTGCCCGCCGGCGGTGCAGCGCCCCGTCCAACACGTCGAAGTGCTGGGTCACGATAAGCTTTGGGTTCAGCTGCCGGACTTTCTCTGCGCTGGCGGCCATCAGCTCCGGATGGCTGTTCAAAATTGCGGGCGGGCGGTGGACATTGAAGAAGTAACTCGCAAACAAATCGCCGCTAAACAACAGGTCGTGCTTTGCACTATAGAAGCCACAGTGGCCGAGGGTATGGCCGGGTAGATGAATTACGCGCAGGCCGCCCCAGAACGGGAGTTCCTGTCCGTCGCTGATGAATTCGTCAATCTTCGCCGGGCGATAGCGAAAAACAAACCGGCCCGCAGCTTCCAGTCGCCCGCACCACTTCGCCTTGCCCGTGTAGGGATACGCTCCGTCCACGTGCGCCTGCTCAGCCGGGTGGCCGAACACCCGTGCGCCGGTCCATTCCTTGAGCCGCGCGAGATTGCCGGCATGATCGAGATGTCCGTGCGTGAGCAGAATGGCCTTGATGGAATCCGGCCGCAATCCCAGCCGCCGTACCAAGCGACGAATTAGGAACGGTTCGCCGACCAGGCCGGTATCAACCATCACGCACCCGTCTGCGTCGGCCAATAAATGGCAGCAACACATGAGGCCGCGGACGGAATAAATGCCGGGCGGAACGTTTTTCACGGGACAAGCTAACCCGAACTGACTGCTTTCGAGCAGCGCAAAGTGAGTGGCCCGACATTGAAAAAACCGCGGAGTCATTGACGGGCAAGATTAGCATGGCTTCGCGCAGGGCAGCGGTTAAGACTTTGGGTCGCATGAGCAAAATCGTCGGCATTGATCTGGGCACAACGAATTCGCTGGTCGCCATCGTGGACAGCGGAATTCCGCTGGTCCTGGCGGACCGCGACGGCCGGCGGCTGACGCCATCCGTGGTCCATTTCCCGGCGGCGGGAGACGCGCCATTGGTGGGGCAGGCTGCGAATCGGGTGCGGGCACTCAAGCCGACGGAGACGGCTTATTCTGTGAAGCGTTTCATCGGGCGCCGAGGTGCGGAGATTTCGGATGACGAAAAAAACGTGACGTATCCGTTGAACACGGACGGCGCGGGGGCGGTGACGATTCCGATTCACGGAACGAGTTTCTCGCCGGAAGCAGTCTCCGCAGAAGTGCTGAAGAAGCTGAAGCACGATGCTGAAGTCGCGCTTGGGGAATCCGTGACCCGGGCGGTCATCACCGTGCCGGCCTATTTCAACGACGCGCAACGCCAGGCAACCAAACGCGCCGGGGAACTGGCGGGGTTCACCGTGGAACGGATCGTGAATGAGCCGACAGCAGCCGCGCTGGCGTATGGACTCGACAAACTGAAGGAGCGATCCCGGATCGCGGTTTACGATCTGGGCGGGGGAACGTTTGACCTTTCGATCCTCGAACTCAATGAGGGCGTGTTTCAGGTACTGTCCACGAATGGCAACACCCGCCTGGGTGGGGATGACCTGGACCAGCGAATTGTGGAATATTTGAGCGAAAAGTTTGAAGCGGCCGGCGGGCCGGATTTGAAATCCGAAATCCAAAATTCAAAAGCTGAAACGCTGGGTCTGCTGGCTCGGATTCGCGAAGCCGCGGAGCAGGCAAAGATAAGGCTGTCGACGGAAACCGAAGCGGAGATTTCGCTGCCGTTTCTGACGCCGGAGTTTTCGTTTGGTTACCTACTTACCCGGACGGAGTTGGAATCGCTCACCCGCGACATTGTGCTTCGCACGCGCCAGCATTGCGTGCGCGCCTTGGCGGATGCGAAATTGGAGGCGAAGGACCTTGATCAGGTGATTCTGGTCGGCGGGCAGACGCGGATGCCACTGGTGCGCCAGCTGGTGGCGGAGTGGTTCGGTTGCGCCGAATTTGACGAAGCACGCGGCGGCATCCGGCTGGGCAGTGAATATCACCGGGCCGCCGGGCCGCGGCTGAACACCTCGCAGAATCCCGATGAAGCGGTGGCGCTCGGGGCCGCGATCCAGGCGGCGATTCTTTCGGGCGAATTCAAACACGTGCTGCTGCTGGATGTCACCCCGCTGTCGCTCGGCATTGAAACCTTTGGTGGCCTGATGAACGTGATCATCCCGCGCAATTCGACGATCCCCTTGAAAGCCGGCGAAATGTTCACGACCGCAGTGGACAGTCAGCGTTCGATGCTCATCCACGTGTTGCAGGGCGAACGCGAGCGCGCCAAGGATAACTGGAGTCTGGGCAGGTTCACGCTGGAGTTTGAGCCCGCTCCGCGCGGCGTGCCGCGGGTGGGTGTGCAATTTGAAATTGATGCCAACGGCATCTTGCACGTGCTGGCCCGGGATACCCGGACCGGACGCGAGAAGGTCGTCGAGATGAAATCCGCCGTGGATGTGGACGATGCGGCCGTGACGCAGATGGTCGAGGAAAGTGTCGAACACGCGTTCGAGGATCTGGCCAGCCGGCGGTGGATTGAACAGAAGTTAAAAGCCAACGAGTTGCTTGCGGCCACTCACAAAGGCATGACTGATGGTGGGGGTGAACTGGATGCGACCGCGGTCGCGATCGTGGATCGAGCTTTGGCCGAGGTACGGGCGGCATTAGGAACGGAATCATCCGCCTCCGGCAGCGGTGATCTGAAGCAATTGCAGGCCGCGTGTGCGAATCTGGATGCAGCCACGAAGCCGCTCGCCGAATTGCTCATGGACCGGGCCATGGAAGCGATGCTGCGCCGCCGGGGAGCGATCAAGTGAACTCAGTCGCCAGTGTTCCTGAGGAAGCGAGCACTGGTCAGGGCAAACAAGAGGCCGAAGACAATGACCATCGTGAGCAAGGTGACCACCGTGACGACGATGAGGTCGCGGCTGCGATGGCGTGATCTCCTCCTCCTGCTGTGTTTGCGGTCTCCCGCAGGCATATCGCATCATTTAGCAGGGCGGGAGCGACGGCAAGCGGTATTTTCGGCCGGTTAGGGCGGAGGCGCATCGCCCGAATCCGACGCGGAAGGTCGCTGCCAACGATTCCAATCACTCAGGAACAATTGCTCGGGCAGGTAGCCCTTGGGCATTTTGCGTAATGGGAACGTGGATGGGATTTCATTTCGCAGGACGCTTTCGAGGATGAATGTTCCCCAACTGTGTTCGCCGGCGCGGACCCACTCGGTAAGAAACCGGCTATCCATGGTCAGCGGGGTGAGATAAAGACCGCGGATAGGCTTGAGGAAATCGTTCACCGCGAAGAAATCATTCTGGGCATTGAGGGTTAGCCAGATGCATTGCCGGTTGCCGTACCACGCAACGGCCCAGGGCATGTCACTCATCATTAGTTCATGCTTTTTCATGAATCCCGCAGTTTCGCGAATGGCCGGCGGGAAGTATGGCGGATAGGCCAGCGGGCGTACTCGGGGCGGCAGGAAACTGGTGATCAACGGCAGGCACATGATCAACGCGAACAATCCCATGGCCAGGTACCGGAAAAACTGATGGGGAAAATTAATCTGCTCCAACAGCACGAAGAACAGCGCCACCCCGAACATCAACACCAGCGGAAAGAGCAGGATCAGAAGATTCTCGCCGTTAACATCTTTGACATCGTCCGAGGCCTGGGTCCGGGCCAGCGATTGGATCACCATAAAAACCAAAAGGGTTCCCACGACAAAATACCGCAGGCGCCGGAGCGCCTGATTCCGAAATCCGAGCATCAGGCCCACGAGGAAAAACGGTGCCGCCCAACTGCCGCCCAACCGGGGGACGTCGTCTTGAAACAACTGACGCATCCCCGAGATCAGCTTGTGTAACAACGGCCGTAGCTGGTTGATGCTGAAATCCGTGGTCAGTGAACGTTCCAGCCGGTAGTTGGGAAAAATGTAGGTCGCCTCCAACGGTGCGTAAGTCGCCAGTCCAAACGGCAACCCGGAAACGCTGTAGTTGCGAACCAGCCAGGGGACGAAGACGACGGCAAATGCCCCGATCGCCACCAGGATCAAAGCCACCCGCCGCTGGGGCAGAAACAGTCCGATGAAGATGAGCGCCGGCAAGATGATCCAGCCGTACGCATAACGAGTCAGCGCACCTAGGCCCACAAGTGCGCCCATGCTGGCGGCTAGCAACAGCGTTCGGTTGAAGCCGGGCTTGGGCTCCCGGCTGTCACTTTCCAGCAACACCAGCAACCAGGCCAGGCCAAGTGTGATCACGATCAACAGCATGGTCGGCAGCCCGGAAATGCTGAACCGCCACATCAATTCGCACCCGAGCATGAGGCCCATGGTGAGCCAGGCCGTGGTGGCGTCAAACAGTCGCCGAGCCAGGAAGAAGGTCAGGGCCAGCGCGCCGAAAAACAGGAACTGATTCAGGAGGCCGATGAAGAAATCGTTCGGATCCCGCCCAGGTCGGCCTTCGCTGAGCCACAGCCGATGATTAGGATCGGCAGGAATGATCTTCGGATAGATCTTCATCCAGCCGGCCAGCAGCACCGGATACAGCGGCGGGTTGGTAAGGTCCGGGTGCGGGCGATCGAGCCTGGCCGGGTCGCTGTCCTGCGTCGCTGAGCGAGCTTGATTCCATTCCTTGAGGACGTGGATGCTCAACGGCCGGATGAACTGAGTGGAAAATCCGCGGCCCTCGGCCACGTTGCGCGCGACCTGCGCCGCGTCCATGGCTTCGAGGGTGTTGAAATTCCGGAAGCAAAACCAATTGTAACCCACCCACAACGCCAGCATCGCGAGGCAAAGCAACGTCACCCGCATGCGGTTCAGGACCGGGCCCTGCTCCAGTTTATGTATCAAGTCCTGAACGGTGACCATAAGTTACAATCCTTCCAGTCCGTAAGTCTTGAGCTTGCGATAAAACGTTCGCCGGCTCATGCCAATTTTTTTCGCGGCCAGGGTGCGCACCCCTTTGGTTTCTTTCAGCGCGCGAATGATCAATTGTTTCTCCGCTTCCTTCACGGTCAAGTCATTCCGCGCCAGCAAGGCTGTGGGACTCGCCCCGCCCGCGCCGCCTGTTCTGACCGAGGGTGGCAGATCCCGCGCCGTGATGCGTTCGCCGCGACACAATACAACCGCGTGTTCGATGGCCGTGCGCAACTCGCGCACATTGCCCGGCCAGCCATGGTTCATCAGCAGTTCCATGGCGTCCGCCGTAAAATCCTTCACCGGCTTGTTGTTCTCTTTTGCGAACTCATTCAGGAACGCCTGCACCAGCAATGGCACATCCGCCATCCGCTCGCGCAACGGCGGCAGATGAATCTCCACCACGCGAAGGCGGAAAAACAAATCTTCGCGGAACGTCCCGGCCTTGACCATCGCTTCGAGGTCCTTGTTGGTGGCGGTAATGACTCGGACATCCGCGCTCAGGGTTTTGTTCGATCCCAGCCGTTCAAACGTCCGTTCCCCCAGAAAGCGCAACAGCTTGACCTGCAGCGCCGCGTCAATCTCACCGATTTCGTCCAGGAACAACGTCCCTCCCTGTGCTTGCTCCACCCGGCCGAGGCGCCGTTCATGCGCGCCCGTGAACGCGCCGCGCTCATGACCAAACAACTCGCTCTCCAGCAGCGTTGTGGGCAGCCCCGCGGGATGCACCGTCACCAGCGGTGATTTGGCGCGGGGGCTGAGCTGGTGAATGGCCTTCGCGATCAGTTCCTTGCCGGTGCCGCTCTCCCCGGAAAGCAACACGGTGGCGCGCGCCGGCGCGACTTGTTTCACGATTTCAAAAACCTCCTGCATCGCCGGCGATTCGCCCACGATATTCTCCATCCCAAACTTCGTGTCGAGCTGCTGGCGCAACGTCACATTCTCGACTTCGAGCACCCGTTGTCGCAACGCGCGGGCGATCCGCATTTCCAGTTCATCAATCTGGAGCCGCCCCTTGGCGATATAGTCATCCGCCCCCCGCTTCATCGCCTCCACGGCGAGTTCCTCGGAGCCGTAGGCCGTCATGAGGATGCACACCGGCGGCTTGCTCAGCGACTTGGCGCGGGCGATTAACTTCAAGCCGTCCTCGTTCGGCAGTTTGAAATCGGTGAGCATCACGTCGAATGATTCGCGCTCCAGCAATTCCATCGCGGCCTTGGCATCCTCTGCGAGGTAAACGTCGTATCGCTCCTCCAACGCCGCGCGCAGGCCTTCGCGGGTGTTCTTCTCGTCGTCGACAATGAGCAAAGTGGGCTGGGTCATGCTGGGAAATTCAGTCGTGTGCCGGGGCTTCGAGCAGGCGCGGCTTGGGCTCGTGTAGCGGCAGCCAGAGCCGGAAAGTCGTCCCGCGGCCCACATGGCTCTCCAGGTCAATGCGCCCACGATGCGCGCGTACGATCCGCTGCACAATCATCAGTCCCAGGCCGCTGCCTTTTTTCTTGGTGGTGTAGAATGGTTCAAAGATGCGATTAAGCTGTTCCTGAGGAATGCCGCCTCCGGTATCGGCCACGCTCACCCAGACGTCGTCGGCGGTTTCGCCGGTCAGGAGCGTGAGCGTCCCGCCCCGGGTCATCGCTTGCATGGCATTCTTGATCAGGTTCACCAGCGCCTGCTGGATTTGCGTCTCATCCAGGGGCGCGAGCGGGAGCTGACGGCCCAGGCGGGTTTTGACGACGATGCCGCGATTTTCCAGCTCCGGTTGCAGCAGCGCCAGCGTCTTCTCGATCACGTTGTTAAGCGATGCCGGCCGAGTCTTGGGCGGCGTGGGCCGCATGGCCTCGAGGAATTGCGTGATGATATAATCGAGCCGATGGATTTCGCCGCGGGCAACTCCGAGAAAATGTTCCAGTTTGCGGGCCACGTCCGGAGCATCAACTTCCGGTGATTTGGTCGCCGTGCGGCTGCGGGATGTCGGTCCGCCTCTCAGTTTTTTTACCTCGCGCTCCATGAGCTGCAGGTGAATGTGCAACGCGTTGAGCGGATTGCCGATTTCGTGGGCCACACTCGCGGCCAGCAGGGTGAGCGCCTGGACGCGTTCGCTCTCGATGGCTTCGTGTGTCTTCTGGCGCGCTTCGGTGGCATCATGGAGGATCAAGGCCACGCCGGAACTTCCCGCCGCCTCCCCGTCCAGCGGCGCGGCGTAAAGCCGGAGAAACCGGGAACGCGGAAAATGCACCTCGAACTCATGGCGCACCACGCGCTTGCCCCCCGCGGCGTCGAAGCGGGAAATCTTGGGCCAGTCAATCTCCGGCAGCACCGCGCTGATGTGCCGGTCTTCCTCGGCCGCTTGCAATCCGACGAGCCGGGTCACGGCCTGATTGAAATAGGCAATACGTCCGCGTTCATCCACGACCAGCACACCATCTTCGATGACATTGAACAGCGTCTCCAGCAACGTGCGTTCGCGGGCGAGGCGTTGAACGACCGTTTGCAGGCCCTCGCTGTCGAGCCGGCCAAGCCGCCCGAGGACCTTGTCGAGGAAACTGGATTTGGGAGAGGGCAATCGATGAATGTCAGGTGCGGGGTTGAAGGTGTCAGGTATCAGGTGTGAGGTGTCAGGCGCGGCTCAGGACACTCTTTTTGAAGCCGCCGATCAGGGCTTTGGTTTTGCGGGCTTGTTCGTAATGTTCGTTGAATTCAGCGGGAAGGATGTAACCCACATCCATGGCCACGTAGAGCAAGGATTGGACTTCCACTGCTGACCGGCGGGCAATGCCCAGAAAGCGGCCAAACTCCACTTTCGATTCGCAGTCGAAACCCTCGGCAATGTTTGACATGGCGGAAACCGAAGCCCGCTGAATCTGGTCGCGCAAACCGTAGTCTTTGGCGAATAGCTCGCGCCGGGTGGTGGCGTACACCATTTTAGTCAAACTTCGCGCTTCCTGCCATGCATTGATGTCTTCAAACCGGCTAATGGTGGCCACGGCATTTCCTTCCTGCTTTGTTCGTTGGCGAATTGTCCATTTGATTCCAAGTCTTAGCGCGGGCTCAACCTGACACCTGATCCTTCGCACCTGATACCTTTTCCTAGAACCACTTCTTTTTCTTGAAGTACAGATACGTGGCCGCGGTGGAAACGAGCGTCACGGCAAAGGCAATGACGTAACCATGCGGCGAGTGGATCTCCGGCATGCCGTCGAAGTTCATGCCGTACCATGTTCCGACAATCATCAACGGCGTCGTGATCACAGTGATCAGGGTCAGCAGCTTGACCACCTCGCCGGTCTGGTTGGAGGACATGTTGAGGTAGACCTGCAGGATGCCGGTGAGCGAATCCGTGTAACTCTGCGCCATGTCCGAGATCCGCGAGAGCGAGTCATACACGTCCCGGTAATAGGGCACGAGATGCGCGCGGATCAGCTTGAATTCCCCCCGCGCGAACCGCCCGATCACCTCGCGTTGCGGGCCGATGATCTGCCGCAGATGCTGCACTTCCTTCTTCACCCGCAAGATCTTGTTTAACGTTTCCTTGGAGGAATGCTGGAGGGCCTCGGTTTCGAGTTCGGCGATGGTATTGGAAAGCTCATCGAGCGCCGGCTTGTAGTTATCCACAATGGCATCCAGCAGATTGTGCGCAACCCGGTCCGGCGCCCGCGCGATCTGGATGGTGCCCTTGACGGCCCGTTCCTCGACGTTGGCCACCGTGCGCAACGCGCCGTCGTGATAAGTGACCAGGTAATTCTTGCCGAGAAAGAAGTTCAGCTCGCTCGTGCCGAAGCAACCGTCCGTGCGGTTGTAATCCACGGCGTGAATCACCATGAAGAGATACGGGGAAAAGCGATCGTCCTCCTTGGGTTGATACTCCTCCACCTTTGGCGATTGGCTCACTGAGACGCAGTCGTCAATGGACAGCGGATGGAAGTGAAAGAGATTCTCCAGCACGAACTTCGTTTCCTCCGGCGTGGGCGATTCCAGGTCAATCCAGAGAAACAGGTTTGTGTCGCTCAACAACGTCGGCATCAGGAACATCTCGACGTTGCGCGTGTGCAGCTTTCCTTGATTAGTGAAGGCGAGAGAGCGGATCATGCGCGCATCAATGGTTGCTGGCCTGTGCCAAGCTGGCCCGAATGTTAGGCTGAAATGGTCTCAATGCAAGGCCGCTCTGCGTAGAATCGGCACAATGCAAAAGCTCTGCCATCGCGACTAACGTTGCTGCGTAGTGACCAGATCGGCCTCCGGCTCTTCTGGACGGGGCTTTGGCTTTCCGGGCAGCCGCTTGAGCTTTCCAGAATGCTGCTTGAGATGTCCGGAACGACACGGTGTGTTCCCGGAATTGTGCTGCAGGCCTCCGAAACCGCGCTGAGGGTTTTGGGCGAAATCTCTCCCCGATCGCGGCGGAGAGCGTGGCCGAAAGAAACGCGGGCCGGAAACGAATCTCCGGCCCGCGGTGAACAGGTTGTGACCCGATCAAAACTTCGGCGCGCTGCCGTCGAGCATCGTCACGCCTTTGTTGCCCGTGAAGTATTCCCTGGTGAGCGCCTTGATGATCGCGCCGCGCTGGTCGTAAAGCCGCTTCAGTTTGCGTGGCTTGTGTTTCGCCAGCGCATAGTGGGAGTCGCATGGGCTTAGTTCGCTCTCCCCGAACCTGACGGCGTCTCGGGTCTTCACCCCATTGTTCGGATGCGGTTCGTGGTTACATTCTCCCGTGCATGCAGGTTTGGCTAGGGCGCTGGATCGCATCGCCATTCATCTCGCGCAAAGGGAGAGCCGGCGCTTGATGAATGGTTCTCGACCCGTCGGCGTCGCGCCGCTCAAGGACGACGATTTTTTCGCCGAAACGGCGGTCACGACACCGGAACTTTCTTTCACGACCAAGACGGCGTTCAAGTTCGCCTCCTCCTTCACTGGGGTGTGTGCGGAAAACAACGTGGCCTATGGCCGGCTCTATCGCTGCGGTGTGGACTGGCAACAACGGCCCGCGGTGATCCTCGTGCACGGCCTGGATTGCGATTTCGGCTATCGCTTTCTATTTCCTTTGCTGGCCCGGCGATTCTGCGGGCTCGGAGTCAACACGGCCATGCTCGAATTGCCGTACCACTGTCATCGCCGGCCCGGGGGCGAGAAGGCCGTGAGAAATTTTATTTCTAACGATCTGGAATGCGTCCGCGAGGCGATTCAACAATCGATTGCCGACATCCGCGCGCTGGTGCGGTGGCTGCGAACTGAGGGCTGTCCGAGCGTCGGTCTATGCGGCATTTCGCTGGGCGGCTGGCTGGGCGGCTTGGCGGCTTGCACGGATGACGCGCCAGACTTTGCCGCGCTGGTCGCTCCGGTGGGCAAGATCAGTCGGGCGATCGAAGAATTGGCTTTCTGCGAACCCATCCGCCAAGCGTTGCAACACCGCAAGATCTCACTGGTCCGGCTTAACCTGGTGAAGCATCAGCCACGGCTTTCGCCCGACAAGCTCTTGATTGTTGAATCGAGATACGACCGGTTTGCACCCGTCGAAACGGTCGAAGAACTCTGGCAGGCTTGGGGACGGTGCGACATCCTGCGCGTCAACCATGGCCACATCAGTGTGCTGCTCTCGTTGTCGATTATGAACCGCATCATGAAGTGGATCTTGCGAGCGGCACGGCCGGCGGTTGGAATTGGCAGCGAACCCTGCATGGCGAACTCGCCCGCAGAACTGGATGCACCGGTGCCGTAGCTGCCCGCGCCTGCTGTCCCCCTCGTCAAGCCGACACGACAACGCGGCGGACGATGCTACGCGCTATTCTTGACTAAATGCAAACGGGCCGGAGACGAATCTCCGGCCCGTGTAGTCAAATTTCAACCGATCAAAACTTCGGCGCGCTGCCGTCGAGCATTGTAACACCCTTGTTGCCCGTGAAGTATTCCTTTGTGAGCGCTTTGATGATCGCGCCGCGCTTGTCATAAAGCCGCTTCAATTTGCGCGGCTTGCGTTTCGCCAGCGCATAGTGGGTGAGAATGGGCATCGCGATGGTCGTGTCCGTGTAGCAGACAATCGCGTCCGGCAACTTTGTCGGATCCACCTTGCCCCAGCTCACTGCTTCGCCCGGCGTCGCGCCGGAAAGACCGCCGGTGTCGGGCCGCGCGTCGGTGACCTGGATAAAGAAGTCCTGACCAAATTCCTTGATGCGCAAAACTTCCTGAATCTGCGGCTCGGTTTGCAGCGTGAAATTCTTCGGGCTGCCACCGCCCCAGAGCACCACACCGCTGCGTCCGCCAGCGCGTTTGGCGGCCAGCACGATGCCGGTAGTTTCGTTCACGTCAATCGACGGGTTCATCCGCAGCTTGCTGCCGCGCAATTCCACGCCCGCGACGTTCATACCGATGGTCGAGTCGCCGGGCGAACTCGTGTAGCACGGCACGCCTGCACGATACGCGGCGGCCATGACGCTTACGTCCTTGAGGCCGTTTTTGCGTTCCCACTCGGCGGCATATTTGCCGATGAGATGATGCAATTCCGCCGTGCCCATTTCCTTCTGGAACTCCGGTTGCATGAACATCTCGCGCAGCAATTCGTCCGTGGCCATCAAACCGTCGGAGTAGGGGATCACCACGTCGTAGATGCGGACGAGATCGTTGTCGCGCAGGTCGGTATCGTCAAATTTGAAACTGCCGGAATGAACCGGATAGTTCAGCGCGAAGTGCAGGTCGTGATAAAGATTCGCGCCCGTCGAGACAATCCAATCCACGAAGCCAGCCTTGATAAGCGGGATGATGCTGGAACAGCCGAGACCGGCCGGCGTCAACGCGCCGCTGATGCTCATGCCGATGGTCACATCGGGCGCGAGCATCTGATTCGTGAAAAGCTGGCAGGCTTCCTTGAGCCGCGCGGAATTGTAGGCGAGAAAGACCTCGTCCACCATGTAGGTGAGCTTCTCCTTGCCGGTAAGGTTCTTCGGCTGGATGCGTTTGCCCGACATGTATTTCTTCTTGTGCGGGCAGTTCTTTTCCTTGAGCCAGTCGGGCATTTCGGCGACGGCTTCACGATTGTGGATTTTGTGACGTTCGGTTCTGGCCATAATTCAATTTAGAAAAATTGTGGCGCACACGATACGTGGGATTGCGCGGTTGCCAATCACGAAATCGAACTGCCCTGGCGGCACCTGGCCCACGCGTGCAGCTCAAAGTAAGGAAAGCTGCGAGCCGCCGGGGCGCCGGAAGTGTTCGGTGGAAAGCCGGTAATCGCGCTGGTTCAAACTGTGTTTGCGCGTGGCAACCTGGAACATCTGTTGCAGTTGTTCGGCCCAAATGCCCTGGCCTTGCATCCGGCCGCCAAAGTCCGACTGATTCAACTTGCCGCCGCGGAGCGATCGGATGCGGTTCAAGACGTTCTCCTTTCGGTCGGGATAATGCCGCGCGAGCCAGTCGGAGAAGATATCTTTTACGGCAAACGGCAAGCGCAACGGAACGAGTCCGGCAGAAGTAGCGCCGGCTTCGGCAGCGGCTTCGATGATCTTTGGAATCTCGTGATCGTTGAGACCGGGAATCATCGGGGCGAGCATCACCCCGACGGGGACGCCGGCAGCAGCGAGGGTTTTGACGGCGGCGAGGCGCATCTTGGGCAACGCCGCGCGCGGTTCCAGCTTGGGCGTCAGCTCCGGATCGAGCGTGGTGATGGAAATGTAAACGACCGCGCAATCGAACTTTGCGAGCTGTGCCAGCAAATCGGCGTCGCGGGTGACGAGATGGTTCTTCGTGACAATGCCGACGGGGTTGCGGAACTCCAAAAGGACTTCCAGCACGCGCCGAGTTAGTTGCAGTTTGCGCTCAGCGGGTTGGTAGCAATCGGTCACCCCGCTCATGGCAATGCACTGGGGTTTCCACTTCGGCGATTCCAATTCTTTGCGCAGCAGTTCCGGCGCATTGTATTTCACGACGATCTTGGTCTCAAAATCCAGCCCCGGCGAAAATCCGAGATATTCGTGAAAGGGCCGCGCATAGCAGTAGGCGCAACCGTGCTCGCACCCGCGATAAACATTGATGCTGGCCGTGAATGGAATGTCCGGGCTGTCGTTGTAGTTGATGACAGTGGTGCTGGCGTCCGGGATGAGTTGAGTGTGCGGCGCCGGGTCTTCGCTGGGATCGTAATCCTCGAAGCGTTCGCTGCTCGTCGCGACGAAGCGGTTGGTCGGATTCGCCGCCGCCCCGCGACCGCGGATAGTCTTTTCCAGACGAGTCATATGAATATTCTGGCAGTCATTGGCGTAATTTCGATTCCATCGACCGAGCCTTAGCATACCACCTGGGTCAAAATCTGTCCCACGGCCGCGCTCAGGAAACTTGGCTAGCGTTGCGTTTTGCGAATTTGGGTGGCACGAGGCTGCTGACGAGCCGGCTCGTCCACCCTCCGCAGTAGCCCTGCTACGGAGGACGGGCGAGGACGCTCGCCCCACCGAGCTGTGCACTCCCGAAACCTGAATGCGCGTGGACAATCGGCGGAAAGAATTTATCCTCGCCCGACTTTATGGCGAAGACGATGACGCAAAGCGAAGAAACTCCCGCAAGTTTGGGCTACTCCATGCCGGCGGAATGGGAGAAGCACGAAGCCACCTGGCTGGGCTGGCCGCACAACGAAACCGACTGGCCAAACAAACTCGACACCATCCGTTGGGTTTATGGCGAGATGGTGCGGAAAATCTCCCAGGGCGAACGGGTGCGAATCCTGGTGAACAGCGCCGCCGAGGCGAAGTTCGCCGCCAGCTATCTGAAACGCGCGAAATGTGATTTGACCCGCGTGCAGTTCGTGGTGCATCCCACAAATCGCGGCTGGACGCGCGATAGTGGGCCAATTCACGTAACCCGGAATGCGCGGCGTGGAGCGCGTAGTAGGGACAAGGCCATCGTCCATTTCCATTTCAATGCCTGGGCCAAATACAAAAACTGGCAGCTCGATACCCGTGTGCCCGAAACCGCGGCGAAACTGTTGAAACGGCCACTGTTCGACGCGCAGTTCAACGGGAAAGACTTCATCATTGAAGGCGGCGGCATTGAAGTGAACGGGCGCGGCACGTTGCTCACCACGGAGGAATGTTATCAGCATCCGCGCATTCAGGTGCGCAATCCGGGCATGACGAAGGCGCAGTACGATGCCATGTTCAAAAAATATCTCGGCGTGCAGAACGTGCTCTGGCTGGTCGCCGGTCCGGTCGGGGACGACACGCATGGGCACATCGATGACATTTGCCGCTTCACTGACCGCAGGACGCTGGTGCTCATCAAGGAAAAGAACCAGCGCGATATCAATTACCGGCCGCTCGAAGAGAACTGGGAACGCATCAAGCACCTGCGCCTCGAAGATGGCGCGAAGCCGGAAGTTGTTGCGCTGCCGATGCCCGCGCCGTTGCATTACAAGAACTGGCGGTTGCCGGCGAGCTACGCTAATTTCTATATCTGCAACGCCTGCGTGATAGTGCCGACCTTCAATGACGTGAATGACCGGGTGGCCTTGGGCATCCTCGGCGAACTGTTTCGCGACCGGCCGGTGGTGGGCATCCATGCCGTGGACCTGGTTCTGGGCTTTGGTTCGTTGCACTGCCTGACGCAACAGGAGCCGGCTTGAGGCCGCAGAAAATCCGGTACGCGGCTTGCATCACCGCCGCGGCAGTGTTATTTAGGCTGCGCAATCACAGCCTCCTGGGCGAACGATGCGGAGCAGGCTCGTAAACCTCCTATGACCGCGACGAAGAAGAAAATCAAAGTATTGATCGTGGATGACCATCCCGTGGTGCGCAAAGGCCTCTGGTCCTGCCTGGAAAACCGGCCCAATCTCAAGATTGTCGGGGAAGCCACCAATGGTCATGAGGCGCTCAAACAGATCACTGCGTTGGAGCCCGACGTGGTGCTGATGGACATCTCCATGCCGGAGATGGACGGCTTGCAGGTCACCGAGAAGCTCCACAAGGATTTGCCGGAACTCAAGGTGCTGGTGTTGTCGGTGCAGAGCAATCGGGAGACCGTGTTGCGAATCATCCGCGCCGGCGCCCGGGGTTACGTGCTCAAGGAATCGTCGCCCGACGAACTCGTGAAAGCCATCGAATTGGTCAACGCTGGCGAGGCCTTCTTCAGCCCGCCCGTCGCGCGGATTGCCCTCAATCAGTACGTCAGCGAACTGGACGATAGCGATCCCGCGTCGCGGTTGAGTGATCGGGAGCGCGAGGTGCTCATTCTCATCGCCTCCGGCAAGAGCAACAAGGAAATCGCCAGCGACCTCGGCATCGGGGTGCGCACCATTGAAACGCATCGCGAGCGCATCATGCGCAAACTGAATATTCGCAGCGTGGCGGGACTCACCAAGTTTGCGATTGCCAACGGGCTCACTTCGCTGGAAGAAGGCACGTCGCGCTGAAGCGGGCGCCCCGGTGATAACCGGGCGAATTCCGTATCGGGACGGAAGTGGCTTCCGTATTCACGCTCGTTGTCGAACCCCTTGCAGTTGCGGATGCTGCCCCCGTCTGAAGGCAACCACTTTGCGCCGCGACCGCAATGGAACCTCAAGGCCGGCCGGCGCCTCAGAACGAAAAGCTTTTTCGAGATGAACATCCGTACCCTCATTGTTGATGACCAGCTGATCGCCCGCGAAATGTTGCGGCGATTGCTCAAGGACGAATCCGACATCGAGATCGTCGGCATGTCCGCAACCGGCCGCGAAGCGCTCGAAGCCATCAAGCAGTTTTCCCCGGACCTCGTGTTCCTGGATGTCCATATGCCGGACCTCGATGGTTTTGGGGTGCTGGCCGAATTACCCGCGGGACAGGCGCCAGTGATCGTCTTCGTGACGGCCAATGATGATTTTGCCTTGAAGGCGTTTGATGTGCATGCCTTGGACTATGTGGTCAAGCCCATCAGCGAAGAGCGGCTGCAGCGCGCCCTCAAGCGGGCCCGCGATCACCTGCGCAGCCGGCAGTCCGGCGATCTTAGCCAGCGGCTCAATGCGCTGTTGAGTGATCTCAAGTCCTCGCCCCGCCAGACCGACCGGCTCGCGGTGAAGACCGGCGGCCGGGTGGTATTTCTCCGCTTGAACGAGATTGACTGGATCGAGGCTGCGGACAACTACGTGAAGCTGCACACCAGTGGCGAGGCCCACTTGCTGCGTGAAACCATGAACGCGCTTGAACAGCGCCTGCCGGTTGACCGGTTCATGCGCGTCAGCCGCTCGGCCATGGTGAACATCGAGCAGATCAAGGAACTGCATCCCATGTTTCACGGCGAATACGTGATCATCCTGCGTTCCGGAGCCAAGGTGACGCTCACCCGCACCTACCGCGACAAGCTCGAGCAACTTGGCCTGGCGTGAGTGATTCAGTTGTGTGGCGTTGGTAAGCTTCACCGCTTACCGGTGAGCAAATCCATCTTTACAAGGCGCGCGCAGGCATGCCACGCTTCCTTCCTATGTTGAAGAGAATTTTGCCCGCTTTGGCGGTTGCCCTTTTGCTCACCGGCTGTGCCGGAACGTTCACGAATTTGTCCGCCTCGCGCCAGCCCCGCAACGCGAACAATCTCTATCCCGTCGGCGCTTCCTTTGTCAGCCGTCAGCAGACGCTCCGCTGGGACAGCATCAAGCCTTACATCCTGGTCGGCAAAGAGGCGTATCCGATGCAGAAGACGCCAATCGCCGAGAACCGCTGGGAGGGACTTGTGCCGGTGCCCGCCGGGACCAAGGAAATCGAATACCGCTACAAGTTTGAATTCGATTACAACGTGATGGGCGGCTCACCCAAACCTGACAGCCGCGTGTCGCCCGCTTACAAGTTGCAGATTCTTGATTGAACCACCAGCACTGGCGAGGCATCCCGCCTGCCAGCGTGGACTTAAGTTTCCTTGGGGCGACAGCTTGCTGTCGCCTTTTTTATTCCCACGCCTGTTCGTAGAGTTTTGCAAAATCATCCGCGGTGATTGGCCGTGGATTGAATCCAGCTGTCCATTGGCGCGCCGCCTCCGCTGCCAGTTGGGGAATTGCCTTCTTGTCCACTTGGCAATCTTTCAGTCCGGCTGCCAGACCGGCGGAGGGCAACAGCGCCTGTAGCTGTTTCGCCAGCAGCTCCGACGGCGGCGTGCCGTTTGCGCCAATGCGCACACTTTCGACCAGCGCCGAGTAAGTCTCGCTGGCGCCGGCCTCGCGGGTGTTGAACCTGATCACGTGCGGTAGCATCAACCCGACGGCGTGGCCATGCACAATGCCGAAGTGCGAGGTGAGCGGATTGGCCGCCGCGTGCGCCGCGCCCAGCATGGAATTCTCAATCGCCGCGCCGGCGTAAGCCGCCCCAAGTTGCATGCGCGCGCGACCGGACAATTCCTCCGGGCGGGCAAGCACTTCCGGCAGCGCCGTGAAACAAAGCTTGAATGCTTCGCGGGATAATTGTTGGGAAAGCTCCGTCCGCTTGGTAGTGACGGCGGATTCCACCGCGTGCGCAATGGCATCGATGCCGGTGCACGCCGTCACACGTGGCGGTTGCGACAGCGTGAGTTCCGGATCGAGAATAGCGATGGCGGCGGCGCACTTGGGATCGAGACACGCCATTTTCTGATGCGTCGTCTCGTCGGCAATGAGCGCGGCACATTGCATTTCGCTGCCCGTGCCCGCCGTGGTGGGAATGGCAATGAACGGTAGCATGGGCTTGGTGGCTTTTCCCACGCCCCAGTAATCTTGCATGCGCCCACCATTGGTGAGAATGAAATTGCAGCCCTTGGCCGTGTCCATCGAACTGCCACCGCCCAGCCCTATGATCGTATCCACGCCCGCAGCTTGGGCCACGGCCACACAATCATCCACACACCGGGTCGTGGGATTTTCCCGGGCCTTGTCAAACACAGTCACGCGCGTTCCGGCAGCGGCAAGACTCCGTTGCGCCCGCCCGGCGTGTCCGGCGGCCACAATGCCCGCGTCGGTCACCAACAGGATGTGTTTCGCCCCCAGTTCTCGGGCCAGTTCTCCCACCCGATCCAAGCTCCGGTTGCCGAAGACCAAGCGGGTGCGGGAGGGAAATTCGAGCGGCCTCAGGTCCGAGGCAGTTGGTTCGCTGACAGAGTTCGGCATTCGTGTTGGACAGCAACTTAGCGGAATTCATTCATGGGGCAAGTCGGGCAAAAGGTCGTCGCAGGGCGAACGCCGAAAAAGCTCCTTGACCGGTCATTGTAACTGTCATATTGTCCTATGACAGAAGACGGTTATGATGTTCCATGTTGATTTCAAGACCGGCAAGTCACCCTATCTGCAATTGGTGGATCAGGTGCGCTATGCCGCCGCCGCCGGCGGGTTGCGCGCCGGCGAGTCATTGCCTTCGGTCCGCCAGCTGGCCGAGGAACTGCGGGTTAACCGCAATACCGTCGCCAAGGCGTATGCGGAACTGGAAGCGCAGGGCGTGATTGAAACCGTTCCGGGCAAAGGTTGTTTCCTCAAGGACGGCAACACGCCGTTCAACAAGCAGGCCCGGCAGAAGATCCTCCAGAAGGAGATTGATGAAGCCGTGGTCACGGCGCACCACCTCCAAGTCGAACGCGAGCCGTTCCTGGCGTTGGTGAAGGAGCGGCTGGATTATTTCGAAAGCAAAAAGGAGAAGTCATGAACCAAACGCCTGTCATCGAAATCAGGGATCTACATCGACGTTATGGTCGGCAAGACGCCGTGAATGGCCTCAGCTTGCGGGTGCAACCCGGTCGCTGCTACGGTTTCTTCGGTCGCAATGGGGCCGGCAAGACAACGACGATCAAATGCCTGCTCAACCTACTGCGCCCGACGAGCGGTAGCGTACGAGTGTTTGGTCTTGATCCACAGAAAGACGAGGTCGCGGTGAAATCGCGCATCGCCTACGTGCCGGATGCAGTGGCGTTTTATCCGTGGATGACCGTGCGGGATACATTGAGCTATCTGGCGTCGTTCCGCGCGAATTGGAATCGCGATATCGAAGCCGACTTAGTCCGGCGTTTCGGCCTGAAGCCGGACCAGAAAGCCACTTCGATGTCCAAGGGTCAAAAGACCCAGCTCGCGCTCATCGGCGCGATTTGTCCTGAGCCGGAGTTGTTGTTGCTCGACGAACCCACCTCTGGCCTTGACCCCATCGTGCGCCGCGAATTCATCGAGACCGTCATTGGCGCGTATCAAGCAGGCGATCCCGGCAGCCGCACTGTGTTTGTCTCGACGCATCTCATCTCCGAGTTCGAAGGGCTGATCGACGAGTTCACGATTATCGAGCAAGGCCGCGAGTTACTGACCATGGAGGCGGACGCAGCCCGTAATCGGTTCAAAAAGATCCGCGCCCGCTTCGCCCAGCCTGTGACGAATCTTCAACTGCCCGGCGCGTTGAACGTCAAGCAAAGCGGCCGCGAAATCGAGGTCCTCGCCAACGGTGCCAGCGAAGAACTCGTTGCGAAACTGAAGACGCTGCAACCGGAGGAATTGCGCGCGGAATCCCTTACGCTCGAGGAAATCTTCATCGCCTCCGGGATTTTGAAAACGGCGCCCCAATGAATGCCTTGGTCAAAAAGGAAATCCGACTGCTGCTGCCCAACTGGGCGCTGGCGTTGGTGCTGGCGTTTTGCGCGTGCGGCGTGGCGGATCATCAAAGCTCCACTTCAGTCTTCCGGGTTTACGTCCTGACGATTTTCCCGTTTGTGCTCACACCCGCGCTGGTGGTGATGCTGGCACTGGATTCGTTTGGGCGTGAATTGAGCGCCGGAACTTTCTCCGGTTTGCTGGCCCAACCTGTTTCCCGCGAGCGCTTGTGGCGAACCAAGACCGCGCTGCTGGCCGTTGTGATTTTCTCCGTTTGGGCCGTTTGGTGGCTGGCGGTCAACGTTAATTCAGACCTCATAATGACTCCTGCGCAACGAAGCGAGATCCTTACCGCGTCGTTGCTGGTCGGACTGGTGGCGTATTCGGGCGGGCTGTGGACCGTGCTGTTGCTGCGGCAGGTTGGTCCGGCGTTTTGGATTACGTTGATAGTTCCGGGAGTCCTGGCCGTGTTTACCGATTACGTTTCTGAGAAACTCGGCATGTCCGGCCAGGAAGGGCGAAACATTGCCGTTGTCCTCACACTTTACGCCATCGCTGGATTCTGTTTTGCCCGACATTTGTTCCACCGCGCACAGGATGCGGCGTGGACAGGTGGAGAACTAAAACTGCCGGTCTGGCTACGGGGACTGGATAGGCTCACTGGCCTGATAAGTGGGAAGAGTCGGCGTCCTTGGCGGGTCTTGATCGCCAAGGAACTTCACCTGCACCAGGGCTCGCTGATAATTGCCATCGGCCTCGCGGTGTTAAACGCCGCCGTGCCGCTAGTGCGACATCTGCCCGGGGAGATGAGGCAGGCGTGGGCGATGGATTTTGTGGTCGAAGCCTTCTGGGCCTTGTGGTTGCTAATGCCGATTCTGATCGGCTGTACCGCTGTGGCCGAGGAACGCCGACTGGGCACGCTCGAAGCCCAACTATGTCTGCCAGTGCGACGGCGCACACAATTCATCACCAAATTTGGTATCGCACTGGTGCTCGCGCTGGTGCTGGGCATGGCGCTGCCGCTCGTGTTCGAGGGTGGAAGAATTGTTCCGGAACTGGCTGAATCTCAACGGACCAGTGAAATCGAGCAATTCTACCGGCAGTTCAGCGGTGGCGGACTGATTCTACGCGTATTGGCCTGGCACGAGATCGTCAAGCCGGTGCTGCCGTTTGCCCTATTCGCCCTCTTTCCGCTCAGTTTCGTAGCGGTGGCTTTTTACGCGTCCACACTGGCGCGGAATACGTTGCAGGCGTTCGCCCCTTCCATTCTTGGTCTGATGCTGATTGGCTTTCTATTGCAACTCGCCGCCCATCTCGAAGAATGGACGGGCTGGCTGCTGTGGCGCGGCTGGCTGATTTATCTTCTCGGCCTGCCGGCGCTGGCGGTGGCGGTGGCCGGTCTGGCCTTCTGGAATTTCAAGCGGATACTTGTCGGCTGGCCAGTATGGCGCCGAAACGGCCTGGTGTTGTTGACAACCCTCGCCGCCGTGACCCTACTGACGAGTGCGATTTATCACCGAGTCTGGGAATTCCTCTCCCCATTGGAGCCACGGCATGGTCCGGCGCAATTGGTCCGGGAACCGGGCCTGAAATTCTCCGGGGGTGATTTTGAAATGACCATCCGGCTGGCTGATGGCCGGGTTTGGTTGAATCGCTACCTGCCATTTGTATCGGGTTCGGGAACGGTGCTGACCGGCGACTGGACGCTATTGGAACAGGCGCCGGGCCGCAAATTCCTGGAAGGTAACGACTGGGCCGAAGTCACCGCCGCCTGGGTGGAATCGGCGGCCGTCAAAACTGACGGAACGCTTTGGGTGCGTCAGCATTCGGAAAATCGGAAAACGTTCTGGCAAATCTCCACCAACCTGGCCGAACCGGTCAGAATGGTACAATTAGGGACGAGTAACGATTGGAAAAAGGTGGCTCACCAGTTCGCGCTCAAGCAAGACGGCACCCTCTGGCGGTTGGGTGGCAGTCTGGCCAATTGGACGAAAAATTGGGCAGGCTTCATTGGCTACGAACCGCAGCGCCTGGGTAAGGATTCGGACTGGGCGGATCTGTCGCTCGCCACTTCGAGCGGGGAAATCATATTTACCAAAACCAACGGGGAAACCTGGCGCTATGGCGGGATTGCGTCTTTGGGCGGCTCGGCTTCGATGCAACTAGATGAGTCTCTCGTCCTGTATCGCGGTCTAGTGCAACCGGGCACCAACTGGGTTGAACAGGCGAACATTTCGGGCCGCCATTTTGGAACGGTCCAGATTGGGCTGCATCGCGATGGCTCACTCCGGGTCAACGCAGTGTATTCAACCGTCGAAGCCCGTTATCGGTCGCAAGACATCCGGCTGGGCAAGGATTCTGATTGGGTTGCCATTGCAGGCCGGCAGAACATGCTGGTGGCAGTCAAGGCCGATGGTTCCTTGTGGCGCTGGAATTTTCCAAAAGATCCCGCGATCGATCCCGGCTCGGTCGAGGTCACGCGCCTCAGCACCCATTCGGATTGGCTGGCGGTGCGCTGTTATTATGATGGCGTGGTGAGCCTCGCCGCCGACGGCAGCCTGTGGTTCTGGCGATTCGACAATTCGGCCCGGTTGTGGGATATCCCGCTGGCCAAGCCGCTGATCGGTCCCTCGCACCGTCCGCAAAATCTCGGCAACATCTTCGCGAAAGCAAAATAAGCGCGGCTGAACCCGAATCACCAAGCATGCTCAATGCTGCGGCGCTGCCAGAGAAATTCGAACATGTTGCCTTCGTGCGGTTGATCCCAGGAAATCTTCATCGTTGAAACCGGTCCAATGTTCAGCCGGTCAATCTCAGGATACGCCATCACTTGCTCGATGAACGTCGGGTCTTTCGTGATGACGGAAGCGGCGAGCGTGTAACCAATTTGCTTGAGCATTTCGCGTTGGGGCACTTGCACGACGCTGGCATACGGACAAAGAAACTCACGGTTCGCCAGCGGATGCTGGAAAGAATCACACAGGGCAATGGTAGGACGCACAAACGTGCCGCCATCGAGCACCACCTTGCGCGAGCCACTGCGGTACTTCGCCGTCACATCCGTCGCACCGGGGGTCTTCAATCCATCCTCGATCGCGCTATCAATAAAGTCCGCCATCTTGGGATTCGCAAAGCCGGAGAGTCGTGCGTTTGGATCGTCGGCTTTCGTCGGCTGAATCGGTCCGAGCTGCTGCGCGAGTGCGTCGGCGATTTCCGCGGCGTATTTCGGCACGACGATGGCGCTGGCGTTGATGCAGGAGCGGCCCCCATTGTCGGAAATGCTTGCCGCCATCACGTCCACATAGTCGCGCCAGTTCTCGATGCAATCCTCGCCGATGAGAAATTTGCTCCAGCCCGGACCGTGAATTTGGATCGCGGGATTGCTCGCATATTGCGCCGTGGTGGATTTGTCGCCGAAGATCAACGCGCGACCGCAGGTTTTCAGAATCTCGCCCGCACCTTCGTGGTCCGTCGGATAAAACCCAAAAGCCTCCGCCGGCGCGCCAGCGGCAATGAATGCTTGAATCAATCGATACGGCGTCCATGGCTCTTCCTTGCCGGGCTTGATGATGACCGGCGTCTTCAGTGCGATGCTCGGCAGCCAGAGTGAATTCACCGCGGGCGAATTGCTCGGCATCACCAGCCCCAGCGCCGCCGTCGACGGAAAATAGCTTAGCCGCGTGCCAAACTGTTCGCCACTGCCGGAGTCCAGGATGGAAAGATCGAGCCCGCGCGAAAGTCCATTCAGCACGGTCTTCATGTTCGTCAGCGCGAGGTGGATCTTCTCCATGTTGCGCCGGACCATGATATGGGGCAGGCCGCTCGTGCTGGAGAGCGTCGTGATGTATTCCTGCGGCGATTGCGTGTGGCCTTTGTCGCCGAGCGGCAACGTGCCTTTCAGAAACTGTTCGCCGGTCCGGGCGCAAATCTCGATGAGCTGCGCGACCGAAAACTTCTTGAGCGCTGCCTGACCCTCCGCCACGCGCGCGAGGTCCTTGCGTACGATGCCAGCATTGACCTGGCTGACCGTGGCTTTGACTTCACCGGTGCGGAAGTCTTTTACCTCGACGGTGTCGAGGCTTTCGTAGGCCTTGCCGCGGCGCAAGGCAGGGAGGTGTGGCACGGCGTTCATTTCAACAACGAGTAGCAGGAAAGCATGACGAAGCAAATCCGCAGTTGTTCAATGCCGAGTGAATTCTGCTAGTGTCCTAATTTGACGGAGTGTTTGCAGATGCTGGTTGTTGCGGCGATGGCGGACCTTGGCAACGAGGACGATGACCGCAACCAGTAACCACCAATAAAGCGGCAAGCAAAAGCATTTTCAAATTAGGACACTACCTGAATTCTTAGCCGGTTGACAACCCTTTAGGCCGCGTTAAAATCCCTCACGTTGGCTGGCTGGCGTGTTCGTCTATCGGTTAGGACACGGCCCTCTCAAGGCTGAAAGACGGGTTCGATTCCCGTACGCGCTACCAATCCGCCTGCTGCCTGCGCTTCGGCTCGACAATCGTCCATCTCAGGTGTCTTGCCATACCAAGGCCCAAATCCGATTCTCGCGTGGATGGCGCTGGTCGCTTACAACTTGTTATCCCCCGCATGACTCGGATCTCCATCGCTTTCCTGATACTCGTCACAATTGTTTCCAGCGTGACGGCAGAATCACCGCGCGAACGTCTTTCCCTCAATCACGGCTGGCGGTTCATCAAGGGCGATCCGACGTGCGCGATCGCCAGGCTGGTTTACGACCTGCGTCCGGAAGTTCGAGACCGCCGCGACGACAAGGCCGCGGATGCTGAACCGACCGCGGCGGAAAAAATCGCGGCCACAAATCGTGCGGGGCTCAAACCATGGATTCTGCCGAGTGGAAACTCCTTCATCAAAGATCCTGCCAAGCGCCATGTCCGGCCGGCCGGTGAACCCGGCAGCGACGTGACGTATGTGCGACGCGACTTCGATGACAGCGCCTGGCGCGAGGTGAACCTGCCGCATGATTGGGCGATCGAAGGACCGTTTGATCCCACCAGCCGAATCGCTGGCGGTGGCATGGGCCGGTTACCCAGTCCCGGCGTGGGCTGGTATCGCAAGCGCATCGACATTCCAGCGGGCGATGCCGGCAAATCCATCTTCCTCGATGTGGATGGGGCGATGTCTTACGCGGTGGTGTGGTTGAATGGTCAATTGGTCGGAGGCTGGCCGTTTGGATACGCCTCGTGGCGGTTGAATCTCACGCCATTCGTCGTGCCCGGCGGTGAGAATCTACTCGTGATCCGGCTCGACAATCCCCCCGATTCGTCCCGCTGGTATCCAGGGGGTGGCATTTACCGCAATGTCTGGCTGACGAAGACGAGTCCGGTGCACGTGGGCCAATGGGGCACTTACGTGACCACGCCAGAGGTTTCACCCGAGCGCGCAACGGTGAACTTGAAGGTAACCGTGGACAACGATTCTGCGGAAGCGGCGCGCGTGAATGTCTTGACCGAGATTTTTACTCTGGATGCGAGCCGCCGGCTTGGCAGTTCTACAATCGCCGCCGCGAGCATTGCGCCGTTGAATCTGGAAATTGCGCCGCGTTCGAGCGCCACTGCGGAACCCCAGGCCACACTCGCCAAGCCACAACTCTGGGGACCACCGCCAACACAGCAACCGAACCGTTACGTGGCGGTGACCACAGTTGTGCAGGCCGGGAAGGTTGTGGACCGCTACGATACGCGCTTCGGGGTGCGCTCGGTGCGATTCGATCCCGAGCACGGAGTCTTTCTCAATGGCGAGCGCATCCCCTTGCGGGGCGTCAACCAGCACCATGACCTCGGCGCGCTGGGCGCGGCCTTCAATGTTCGCGCGGCGCAGCGCCAACTCGAGATGTTACGTGAGTTGGGCTGCAATGCGGTGCGCATGAGTCACAATCCGCCCGCGCCGGAGTTGCTGGAGCTGACCGACCAGATGGGTTTCCTCGTGGTGAATGAGATCTTCGATGTCTGGGAGCGGAAGAAAACGCCGCTGGATTCGCACCTGATCTTCCCGGACTGGTCTGAGCCGGACCTGCGCGCCTTTCTTCGCCGCGACCGAAATCATCCGTCGGTCTGCTTGTGGAGCGTGGGTAACGAGGTCGGTGAACAATACACCGGGGCGGAGGGCGCGGCGGTGGCCCGCCGACTCTGCGACATTGCGCGGGAGGAAGACCCCACCCGGCCCACCACCACGGCGATGAATTACGCCAAGCCGGACATGGCGTTGCCGGCCGTTGTGGACGTCATCAGCTTGAACTATCAGGGCGAGGGCATCCGCGATACACCGGCCCACGCCGGATTGAGCGGCATTCGCACGCCGCCGCAATATCCGGGCTTTCGCGAAAAGTTCCCCGACAAGCTCATCCTCAGCAGCGAAACCGCGGCGGCCCTGAGCACGCGCGGAACTTACTTGTTTCCGGTGTTCCCCGGCGTCAGCGGACCGGTGAAGGAAGGATTGAGCGGCGATGCGAAGCGGCGTTACGTCAGCGCCTATGAACTTCACGCCGCGGACTTCGGTTCTTCGGCCGACAAGGTGTTTGCGGCGCAGGACCGGCACCCGTTTGTGGCCGGCGAGTTTGTGTGGTCCGGTTGGGATTACCTGGGCGAGCCGACGCCGTATTACGCGTCGCGCAGTTCGTACTTTGGGATCATTGATCTAGCCGGCTTCAAGAAGGATCGGTTCTATCTTTACCAATCCCGCTGGCGGCCGGAATTGCCACTCGCGCACATCCTCCCGCACTGGACCTGGCCGGAACGTGTGGGGCAGGTGACCCCGGTCCACGTTTTCACTTCTGGCGACGAAGGCGAATTATTCCTCAATGGCAAATCACTTGGGCGAAAGCAGAAGGGGCAATACGAATACCGCCTTCGGTGGGATGACGTGGTCTATCAACCGGGAACGCTGAAGGTGGTCACGTACAAAAATGGCGTCAAATGGGCCGTCGCCGAAATGAAGACCGCCGGTTCGCCATCGGCCCTGAAGGTGCACGCCGACCGAGACCAGATTCGCGCTGACGGCTATGATCTGTCGTTTGTGACCGTGACGGTCACCGACAAATCTGGGCTAACCGCCCCGCGCGCGGACCATCGCATTCATTTTCAGATTGAAGGCCCGGGTGAAATCGTTGCCACGGATAACGGTGACCCGACAAGCTTGGAAGCGTTTCTGTCCCCGGAACGCAAAGCTTTCAATGGCCTATGTCTGGCCTTCGTGCGCGGCAAGGTCGGGCAGCCCGGCAAGCTCAAACTCACCGCCAAGGCGGACGGCTTGCGGTCAGCCACCGTTACACTAAAGACTGTGCCGCCAGCCGACGAGGAACGGCGTTGAGTTGCGCTCAACCTCCGCATCCCGTATAACCCCCGCACGCGTCTGTTGCCCAGGTCACACGAAGGCGCGACCAATCCAGCCAAATCATGAAACTGAATCTTTTTCTCCTCACCTTGTTCGCCACGTTGGGCTTGGCCGGTTGCGCCGCCAATCGTCTCGAGAACACCTGGAAGTCTCCCGCGTACACCACCGGGCCGGTGAAGAAGATCGCGGTTATCGCCGTGGACGAACGCGGCATGGTGCGGAAGGGTTTCGAAAACCGTTTTGTGCGCGATCTCGGCGAGCGCCAGCAGCCGGCCATCGTCACCTACGAGCTGATCGCATTGCCGGACATCAAGGCGGACAAGGAAGCGGCGGCCAAAGCCTTCAGCACCGCAGGCGCGGACTCGGTGCTCATTGTGCGACTGGTGAGTGCTTCTTCCCAGAGCCGGCAGGTGGAAGCCCGGCCCGAAGCCTATGTGCCGGTGATCACCGGATTCAATGATTACTACAGCGCCTATGGCTGGTATGACTATTACACCGTTGCGTTCACCGATATGGGCGCCAGTTGGGGCAGCACGAAGCAATACATCTATCTTGATACCAGCCTCCACGACCTGGCCACCGGCAAGCGCATCTGGTCAACGATCACGCGCACCACGCTGAAGGACGACAGCGACCGGTTGGCGGAATTGGACACCCTTTGCGTCAAGGTGGTCTCTGCCATGCACAAAGACGGCGTCGTGCGCTGACCGGCTCAAGGCGATTTGACCCGCGCCGCTTTGATGAGTTCCTCGGCGAGCTGTTCGCCCGTCCACGTGTTGCCGACGAGATTCGTTTGCACCCGGCCCGTCGTATCAATCACCACGGTGCGTAGATTGTGATTTGGTAACCCTTCCGGTGTATCCCGCCAGAATTGCAGGCCGAACTGTTCCGCGATGGCCGTGAGATCGAGCAACGAACCGGTGGCGTAAGACCAGTAGCGTTGCACCCCGCCGTTGCGTTGCGCGTAATCCTTGAGGATGGCCGGCGTGTCGTATTCGGGATCAATCGTCAGTGAGAGCAGATGCCAGTTGGTCACGGACGGATGATTCGTGAGCATCAACGACTGCGCGTCCGCCAGGCCGCCGGTGACGCGCGGGCAGAACGTGGGAAAAGGGCAGCGCGTGAAGATGAACGTGACCGCCAGCGCGCGGCCGCGAAAATCCAGCGTGCTGATGGCCTTGCCAGACTGATTCGTGAGCCGATACTCCGGCAGCAGGTCGCCAACCTCCAGGGGTTCGACATCGCGCACGATGCGGATGCCTTGCGGCAGCTCGACCTTGGGCGCGTCCAGCTTCTTGATCTGGTCAATCCAGCCGTCGTCCTCCGTGACCAGCATGCGGAACGCGACGCTGTCGCCCGTGGCCAGTCCGCGCAATTCGTTTGTGCCGCGCACCTCGAACTCCATTGTCATGGCCGCCATGTATCCGGGAATCTCCTCGTGCTTGATCTTCACGGTCTTCCCGTCATCGCCCAGCGCCACGACCACGCCTTTCACCTGATAGGTTTGGAGCTGATTGGTGCCCGTGACTGAATTCGTGGATGAATCCGCGCACGCACTCAAGCCCACGAGACACAGCGCGAGCAAAATCAGCTGCTGAATTCTGTAGCGCTTTGAGAGATGTCGTAGCTGTGATGCGGGTGGTTCGTTCCCTTCTCCCTCACCCTGACCCTCTCCCGCTGGGAGAGGGAACAGCCATTGGCTGTTTTCGGTTGTGCGACCGGTTGTCCGGCCAACGCTGCCGCGGGTTCCAAGAGTTAGCGGCGAATGGTTCTCCTTCTCCCAGCGGGAGAGGGCTGGGGTGAGGGAGAGTCGGCAAAATGTCATCATGGCTACACTAGGCACTCTAACTGACATGGCGCTCAAGTTGCCAGCAATGCGCATATTGGCAAGGGACGTTCGCGGGATTTGTCAGATGGTAATTCCGCGTTTGGAAAAACAATTCCGAATTAGTTCGTTCAGCTGCTTTGCTCCGCGATTGGTGTCGCCGCTATAAGTCGAACTAGTTTGCACAAAGAATTTTTCGATCAATTGCGTAAGCTCACCTCGGAGGTCAACTCGTGGTGCGCCAACCAAATTATCCTTAACCAGAATATCAATCAGTGTTACAGCGATCCAACGCCCCGGAATTTCAGCGTAATAAACGCTTCCAGCATTGTTGAGCTCTTGCCCAAAGTGTTTTGACCATTTGTTAATCTCAGCCTCCGAGAGATTGGCCGCACGGAGCACGAGCACCAATCGACGCAAGTATTCTCCCCTTTTTTTTACTATCCCGCGCTGGACGATTGGAAAGCCAGCAAACTCTTCCGGGACTCCCGGTAACCTCTCTCTTGATCGCATTGCGGTCGTGACTACGAGCACACAGCGACCTGCGGAATGATCCTCTCCCGCAATGACCGCGTTCACCTCAGGGAGATGCGTCAATTTGCGAGCGAGCGCCTCGGCAGCTTGGCTCGCCAACTCACCAATGCGCCACGGTTGTTGGAGTTCGTTGCGACAGTATGATTCAAAATCCCGTCGCGTGCGATCGTCAGCGGTCTTCCATTCTTCAAAGGTCATGCTTTGCCGAGGTGCGACGCTTAACTCATTTCATTATTTCAAGATTGCGGGAGATTATTACTTGGCTCAAAACAAAAAAGCCCGCTCTTGGCGGGCTTTGGTGTGATTGGATGTTTCTGCTCTGCTCAGCTCACGCGCGTTCCATGTATTTACCGGTGCGGGTATCAATCTTGATCTTCTCGCCGGTCTTGATGAACAGCGGCGCCTGCACGGTGATGCCGGTTTCCACGGTGATGGCTTTCTGCACGTTGTTGGCCGAGTCGCCGCGGATGCCTTCGGGCGCGTCGGTCACGGTGAGCACCACGCTCGGCGGGATTTCCACCGTCACCGCCTTGTCGTCCACAAAGGTCACGGTCACCACGCCGTTCTCGACGAGGTAGTTCTTCGCGTCGCCCACGAGTTCGGGGATGAGCGTCACGGTCTCGTAGTTTTCCGGGTCGGTGAACACAAAATCATCGCCGTCCTTGTAGCTGAATTCCATTTTCTTGGTCATCATCGGGACGGTCTCAACCTTTTCCGTGGAGCTGAAGCGCACGTCGGAGGATTTGCCGGTGCGGATGCTGCGGAGCGTGGCCTGGACGAAGGCGCGGAGGTTGCCCGGCGTGCGGTGTTGCACGTCGAGGACGACGGAGATGTCGCCGTTGTAATCAATCGCCTGACCGCGACGGAGGTCGTTAGCTGAAACTGCCATAAGCTTGCTGGTGTCTAAATGTTCTTGTCGAACCCCGTTTGGGGAGCGTGGAAAATAGACAAGCGGGGCGCGAAAGCAAGCCCGGATTTGGCCGGAGTTGGGGCGATTTTGCCTTTTGAAGCAAGAATGGGACGCGGTGGAACGCGTCCCTACCAGGGTATCAGAGCGCGCCGGCTAGGTATTTGGTAGGGACGCGTTCCACCGCGTCCCATTTCAAATCACCTGGCTTGAAACACCTTCTTCAGATACGCCGTGTTCGCGCCGAAATTCTTCTTCACGTTGCGCGGGTCTTTGGCGTCGCGCGAACGCTCGATCACCAGCCAGCCGCGCCAGCCCATCTCGTCCAACGTCTGCTTGATTTTGGGCAGGTCAATCTTGGGATCGTTCTCCAACCAGACGCCGTCCTCGTTCGTGCAATGAATCTGGCAGATGCGCTCTTTACCCAGCGTGCGCAACTCCGTCGAAATGTCGCGCCCATTCTTTACCGCATTGGCAAAGTTGAAGTAAATCTTGATGGCCGGCGAATCGACATCGTTCAACAGCTTCACATCATCTACCGCCGAAAGCGAGGTCTCCACGCCGATGACCACGCCAGCCTTCCCGGAAATCTTGCCAGCCATTTTCAACCGCTCGACAATCGCCGGGCGCAGTTCGGGATTCTTGGTGAGATCTCCTTTTACCCCCAGTGGTAGGAACGCCACCTTCACGCCCAATGCCTTCATCGTGTCCACGCAATCCTGAATCATCCGCGGCACGGTGGGACGTTCGGCGAACGATTGCGCAAAGAAACCCGTCATCGCGAGCGACGGAATTTCCAGTCCCAGTTCGCGCGCTTTATCGAGGAACTGCTGGCGGGTGGCGGCGTTTGTCAGTTGATTGTCGAATGTCTCGCGTTCACCCAGCCCGCCCATGTCAATCTCGACGCCATCGGCCCCAATGTCCTTGGCGAGCTGAAACGCACCGAGTTTTTGCCGTTTCAGAATCATCAAATCCACGACGGCGATCTTGTACCGCTGCTGGCTTGCAACACTTGTGGTGGGTTGGTTAGTCGGCGGAGACGCGGATTCCGCGGCCAGCGAGAGTGACTGTTCGAGCAGTAGGGCGATAATTCCGACAACGCTGGCAGTAACTCGGCCGGTTGAGTTTTTCATTTGAGCAGGTTCAGTTGTTCGTCGAAGGCATATCGGCCCCCGGCTTTGGTCTTCAATTCCATAACATCTTCGGCCCAGCGAACTTTGCACGCTTGACCAAGACTTGAGCGCATCACGGCCTTGGTCAGCCTTCCATCCTTCCACTCGATATCCACTTCAAATCCACCACGCGCCCGCAGTCCTGTAACCGATCCATTTGGCCAAGCCTTCGGCAGCGCTGGCAGTAGTTCTAGGACTCGGAATTCGTCCTTCGAGTTTCGGAATTCCGTCCGGTGGCTTTGCAGCAGCATCTCCATCACACCGGCGCTCGCGCCGAAGTTGCCGTCAATCTGGAATGGCCCACAGAGGTCGAAGAGATTCGGCAGCGTGCGGCGTTGGAGCAGGCCCTCAAACTGGCTAAATGCGTAGTCGCCGCCGCCGACGCGCGCCCACAGCGGCATGCGCCACGCGAAGCTCCAGCCCGTGCTGCCGTTGCCACGCCATTTCAGTAACAGCTTCGCCGCGTCGTAAATCTTCGCGTCGGCGGGTGTGATATCCCAGCCGGGATACAATCCCCACAGTGGCGACATGTGGCGATGGTTGTTGTTCGGCGCGTCCCAGTCTTCAAGCCATTCTTGCAACTGACCGTGCTGGCCGATGAGATTGGGCGGCAGTTGTGCGCGGAGGTCGGCGAGCTGTTTGGCAAATTTCTTGTCCTTGCCGAGGCTCTCTGCGGTATCAATCGTGTAGGTGAACAATGCACGGATGAGTTGATTGTCCATCGTCGGCCCGGGCGAGAACAGTGGGCGATCCGGCGGCGTTTGCTCTGGTGAATGCGAAGGACTGGTGACGAAGTAGCCGGTATTCGGGTCTTTCATCAGAAAGTCCACGAAGAACTGCGACGCAGATTTCATCGCGGGGTACGCGCGTTTTCGGAGGAACTTTTTGTCGCCCGTGAACAGGTAGTGTTCCCAGAGGTGATGACAGAGCCATGCGCCGCCGGTGGGCCAGAATCCGTCCACGTTGTTGATAGGCGCCGCGCCGCGCCAGAGATCAGTGTTGTGATGCACCACCCAGCCGCGTGCGCCGTATTGCTTTTTCGCCGCGCGCGTGCCGGTGACGGTGAGGTCGTCAATCAAGTCAAAGAACGGCTCGTGACATTCGCTAAGGTTACCGATCTCGGCGGGCCAGTAATTCATCTCGGCATTGATGTTGAGCGTGTATTTGCTTTCCCATGGCGGATTCATCTCCTCATTCCACACGCCCTGCAAGTTCGCGGGTTGCGAGCCGGGCCGGCTGCTGGCGATGAGCAGGTAGCGACCGTATTGGACATGCAATGTAGCCAGCGCTGGATCGGAGGCGAGGCCGTCCTTCTTGATTCGATTCAACCGCTCATCTGTCGGCAAATCCGCCGCGGGAGTGCGGCCAAGGTCGAGACTGACGCGACGAAGTAGCCTTTGGTGATCGGCGATGTGCGCGGCACGAAGTTGCTCGTAAGATTTCTTTTCGACGCGCTTCAAATCCTGGACGCAGAGCTTGCCGGGATCGCCGCTGATATCCTCGAAGTTTTTGAAACTGGTGCGAGCGACAAGAAGCAGGGTAGCGGAATTTGCGCCTGCGATGGCGACTGAGCCATCCGGCGAATTGATGCTGCCACTCTCAGCCAGCAATTGGACGCGAGACTCGAAGCGGAGTCCGTCGGCTTGGAGCGAACCGGTGAGAGCGAGATTCCCGTAGCCGCCGACGTGCGGAGGCGGACTGGTTGATTGCGAGGGTTTCCGCCTCCGCACGTCGACGGCTACGAGTGTGTTCGTATGCGGGCTGTCCATTCGCAAAGTGAAGTTAATCTGTCCCGGCTTGCTGGCGGTGAGACGGACGACGATGACGCGGTCGGGGTAACTGGCGAAGGCTTCGCGTTTGAATACTACGTCGCCGACGCGGTAGGTCGTGGTGGCGATGGCGGTGCCAAGATCGAGTGCCCGGCGATAATCGGTTGCTTGTTCGTGGCCTGGAAACGTCAGCCGCAAATTGCCGAAGGGCTGATACGGCAACTGCCGCACCGGATCACTAATAGCTTTTTCCCGCGCAAGTCGGCCGGCCTCACCCCCTTTGCCTTCAAATACAAGTCGGCGGATTTCCGGGAGCACCTCCAACGCGCCTTCGCGGACGTAATCGTGGGGTTTGCCGCGCCAGAGTGTGTCCTCGTTGAACTGAATCCGCTCGCTGGCCGTGCCGCCGAAAATCATCGCGCCCATGTGGCCGTTGCCGATGGGGAGTGCTTCAGTCCACTTCTGCGCGGGCTGGGAATACCAAAGTTTCAGGTCTCCTGGCGCGGCAGCGAACAACCGTGTGGCGCTTAGGACAACGCTCAGCAGCAGAGCCGATGCACCAGGACGCTTCACTTGCTCCGCGGGTCGGCGTTGTTTTTCAGATCCGTCCAATCCACCTTCTTCGCCTTCGGATCAAGGCCGTTGATGAAGTCTTCGAGGTTGGTGTAACCGTCGCCGTTGAGATCAGTGCTGGCATCGCTGGCTTCGTTGGGATTCAGCCCATGAGCCTTTTCCCATTCGTCGGGCAGGCCGTCGTTGTCGGAGTCTTTGTAAGGCGTGCCTTTGTATTCCGGGTAGCCGCCAACCTGCGAGGGATTGGTGATGATGCCTTTGCCGATGAGTTCAATCTGTTCTTCAATGTGCTTTTCCGTGTAAGGCTTCTGAACGAGTTGCTGCCGGGTTTCCGGTCCGGCCTTGGCGGTGGTGACGCCCGTGCGGACGGTTTGAATGATGCGTTCGTCCACGGCATCGCGCTTGGGCAACGTCGCACCGGCTGAGGCCAACACCGTTTCGTACGCCTTGTCCGCCGGCTGAATCGGCAGCGGCGCATGGGCAAACGGCGCGTTGGTCCGGATCTTCGCCAGCACTTCCGCCCGCGGACCGCGTGAATCCGGCTGCACACCACCATCCCAATTGTCCTTCGTCACCCGCTCGTTGCCCTCGACGATGTTGCCGTTGACGTAGGCAACGCCGAAGTTGTCGAACACGGTCCGGCTGCGCTCGGACTCGGGCTTGAGCAGGCGATACGAAATGGGCTCGTCCTTGGGCGTGGCCGGGCCGGGTTTCAGGTAGTTGTTGATGATGGTGTAATAACTGCGCTGATCGCCGCCGTCCACGGTGCGATGGCGATAGTTGAACAGCACGTTGTTGACGAATGTGAAATCGCCAATCATGCCGATGCTGGGATTGCGTCCGGCATTGTTGGCCCAGAGGTTGTGATGGAACGTGCTGTTCAATCCGCCAATCGTGCTGCCGAACGAGTGATGGAAAGTGTTCAAGCATTCGCTGAAGACCGAGTTCTGGATCGTGATGTTCACCGTTGGCAACTTGAGCGACGGCGTGGATTCCTTGTCGTCGTGATCGTGCATATGGCGATACATGCTCATGTTTTCATCCAAGCCCCAGCTCGCGGAGACGTGGTCAATCATGATGTTACCAATGGGATTGCCGCCGATGGAATCGTTGCGTTCGCCCACCCAGGTTTCGCCACGGCGAAAGCGCATGTGGCGAATGATGACATCGTGCGCTTCCAGTTCCACCGTGTTGCCCGCGATGCACACGCCATCGCCGGGTGCAGTGTTGCCGGCAATGGTGATGTAGGGCGCGCGGACGCGGATGCGCTCCTTCAACTTGATGATGCCCGCGACGTTGAACACGACGATGCGTGGCCCGCCCGCTTCGCAAGCTTCGCGCAGACTGCCTGGTCCACTGTCGTTGAGGTTGTTCACGACGAAAACTTTTCCGCCGCGGCCGCCGAAGGAATACATGCCACCGCCCCACGCGCCGGGGAACGCCGGAATCTTTGCCTGCGGCAAATCTTTTGGTTCGGCCGCACCAGGCAAATACGGTTTACCTTTCGCCGCCCATTCCTTGATGAGCGGCAGCGCTTTCGCGAAGGCCTCGTCAGAAAGTTTGTCCGCGGCAGCTTTGCGGCGGTTGGCCTCGGCGGAGACTTCGGCGGAAATGGTGGGGTATTGGGCGAAGGCGGATTGCGACGCGAGTGCGATCACAAACGCGAGCAAAGTGAGGCGGGCGGGGGTGGGGTTCATGATCATTGGGCTTGGGGTTCAGACGTGGCTGGGGCGGGGCGTTTCAAATTCTGTTCACCTTTCTTGGCATCGTAACCGGCCTTGGAGAGGTAGTTGTTGATCTTGCCCTTGTATTTGCCGAACACGGCGTGCTTTTCATCCGAAGTGCTGCCATCCATCGCCAGCTCCCTTGCTTCGTTGAGCCACGCCTTGATCTGGGCCTTCTGTTCGTCCGTGAGTTCGGGATACATTTTGAGATAAACGCCGTACGTCAGGGGCGCCACGCCATAGGTCATGCCGTCCTTCACTTGGTCCACCTGCTCGGGCGAAAGTTCGGCGGAGAGTTTCGCGAGAAACTCCCCGTGAAGTTTGTCGAGCTTGGGTTTGGTAGAGGTGCGGGCGGCTTCAATTGCAGAATTGGCGGCAGTCTTGTCGTTCCCGGCGTTTTCCTTGGCGTTCTTGATCTGTTCGTCGCGCTCCGCGTGGATCACATTCAAAGCGCGATACTGTTGGACGATGATGCCGTGAACGCGATCAGATTGTGCGGCATCAGAAATGCCCAGCGACGCGGCAATCTTCGCAGCACGTTCGTTAAGCGTGCGAGTGTAGGCTGCGTCCTTCGCCTCCGGCTCAGCCTTTACTTTGTCCTGAGCAATGACCGCTGACGCACAAGTCATCAGCACCAGAAACCAAATTCGCTTTTTCATTTCATTCAATTGGAATGCTCTGCCCGCTCGGTCATGCAACCCGACTCAGGCCAACAACTTCGTCACCAGTTCGCCATGCACATCGGTGAGCCGGAAGTCGCGGCCCTGGAAGCGATACGTCAACTTCGTGTGATCGAAGCCGAGCAAGTGCAGCATCGTGGCGTGCAAGTCGTGCACGTGAATCTTGTCCTGGGTCACGTTGAAGCCGAAGTCGTCGCTCTCGCCGATCGTCACGCCGCGCTTCACGCCGCCGCCGGCCAACCACATGGTGAAACAATTCGGATGATGATCGCGCCCGTCACCGCCCTTGTCCTGCACCATGGGCGTGCGACCGAACTCGCCACCCCACACAACCAGCGTGTCATCCAACATGCCGCGTTGCTTGAGATCCTTGATCAATGCGGCCGCGGCCTGGTCAGTGTCTTTGCAATTCTGCGTGATATCCTTCTTGAGCGCGCCGTGTTGATCCCAGGCCTCATGGAAGATCTCGATAAACCGCACGCCTTTTTCGGCCAGGCGCCGCGCGAGCAAACACGCGTTGGCGAATGAACCCTTGCCCGGTTCGGCACCATACATTTCCAGCGTCTCCTTGGATTCCTTCGTGAGATCCATCAACTCGGGCGCGACGGTCTGCATGCGCGCAGCGAGTTCGAACGAGTTGATGCGGGTGGCGATCTCCGGGTCGCCGACCACGTCGAGGTGCTGCTGATTCAACCGCTTGATGGAATCGAGTGTGGCGCGTTGGATGGTGTCGTCCACACCGGGCGGATTCGAGAGATACAACACCGGATCGCCCACGCTGCGGAACATGACGCCCTGATGCACCGACGGCAGAAAGCCTGCGTTCCAATTGCCCGCACCGGCGCTGGGACCTTTTTTGCCGGTGCTGAACACGACGAATGCGGGAAGATCCTGCGACTCCGTGCCCAATCCGTAACTGCACCACGCGCCCATGCTGGGCCGGCCGAACTGCTGCGCACCCGTGCTCATCAAGAGCTGGCCAGGCGCATGATTAAATGCGTCCGTATGCATGGACTTCACGATGGTGATGTCATCCACGATCGTCGCCAGATGCGGCAGCAACTCGGAGAGTTCCGCGCCGCTCTGACCATGCTTGGCGAACTTGAACTTTGGTCCGAGCAAAGTGGAACTGGGATTGATGAACGCCGCGCGATAATCTTTGATCAACTCGGCGGGCGGTAATGTGCCATCGAATTTCGCAAGTTGCGGTTTGTAATCGAACAACTCCAGATGACTGGGAGCGCCGGCCATGAAGAGGAAGATGACGCGTTTGGCCTTCGCCGGGAAATGCGGCTGCTTGGGAGCGAGCGGATGGTTCGGCGCCAGCGCGGCCATGCCGGTTTCCCGGAACAAACTGCCGAGTGCAATGCTCCCCAGCCCGACGCCGCACTGCTGGAAGAACCAGCGGCGCGAAATTTCCTGCGGGCTCTTGCCATAGTAAAGATGGTCCTGGCAACTCATGACTATTCTTTGGTGATCGTTTCGTCGAGATTCAGCAGCACCCGCGCGACCACGGTGTAAGCGGCGAGTTGGGTGGGCGTTGTCTGCGCCGGGAGGTTGCCGCGCAATTCGTTCTTACCAATGGCAAGCTCACTGGCGTTGATCCAGCCGTCGCCGATGTGTTTGGTCTGCTGCGCCAGCAAGTTCAGGAGTTCCTTGCGTTCGTTCTCGGTGGGCTTACGGGACACGGTCCGGCGGAAGGCGAAATCAATGCGTTCCGGGTCGCTTGCGCCGCCTTCGGTCAGCGTCTTGCGGGCCAGCGCTTGGGCGCATTCCATGAACATGGGTTCATTGAGGGAGACGAGCGCTTGAAGCGGTGTATTCGAACGCAGGCGGCGGACACAGGAAAAATCACCGTTGGGCGCGTCAAAAGTTTGCAGCATGGGGTAGGGGACGGAGCGATACCGGAAAATGTAGAGACTGCGGCGGTAACGTTCGGCCCCAGAATCTTCCGGCCAATCCTTCGGTCCATAACTGGCAGGTGGTTGGAAGAGGAAATCAGGCGCGGGCGGAAACACGCTGCGGCCCCCAAGCGCGGGATTCAGGAGACCGCTGCTCGCGAGGGCAATGTCGCGGACGCTTTCCGCTTCGACGCGAAAACGGGGACCACGAGCGAGCAAACGATTGTAAGGATCTTTGGCGTAGAGCTCCGGCGTGATGTGGGAGGATTGGCGATAAGTGGCTGAACTCACGATGAGCCGATGGAGCTTCTTGATCTGCCAGCCGGTGTCCATGAATTCACAAGCGAGCCAGTCGAGCAGTTCCGGATGCGATGGCAATTCGGCGCGCGTGCCGAAATCTTCCGACGCTTCGAGCAGCCCAGCCCCAAAGTAGGATTGCCAGATACGATTCACGAACGAGCGAGCGGTTGTCGGAGATTTTGTGTCCATGAGCCAGCGCGCAAGCGTGAGGCGTGAACCGTCGGCGTTGGCCGGAAGCGAATGGAGGAAACCGGGCACGCCGGCCTTCACTTCGTGGCCGGGTTTGAGAAAGTCGCCGCGCTTGAGCAGATGAGTTTCGCGTGGTTCGGTGCGAGCCGCGAGGGCCAATTGGGTTTCGCCTTCCGGCCATTGTTTCCAAAGTTTCTCGATTTGGTCCGTGGTTTCGGCGAACTCCGGAACTGTGCGCCGCCAGTGATTGAACACCGTCGCCATCTGTGTGGGCGAACGCTTCTCGCGCGGGATGGCGAAGATGTCGCGCACGCGCTTTGGGACTGGGTCCGCCACAATGGGCCCGGCATTCGTCGACACGCTGAGGCGGAAGCGGCCGAGGTTGTTGTTCATGTGCACGTCGCTGTTCCAGCCGCCGTGACGCTGCACGAGGCGAATGTCCCAGATGGTGCCGCCCGTTCGGCCGGCATTCGTTTGGCACTGAAACACGGCCACGCGATCGCGATTGCGCCGGCCGGGGCCGGCATCGATCCCCCACGCGGTATTGTCATCATTGTCGTTGGCAAACTTCACCGGACCCACAATCCGTTTGCTGTTGGATTTGTCGTAGTGCTCGGCACCGAGCGGCGTTTCTGCTTGCTCGAAGTCGGCGGTAACGCCGGAAAACTTCACGCGCGTGAAGTTGGTGGGATCGGTTGCTGGCGCAGAATCCACCGTGAATTCGGTCAGGGCACACGTGCCATTGAGCGACCGGCCGGGACCGTTCGCCGGCAAGTTGGGGTCAGTGAGCAGCTCAATTCGAAACGCTGTAACATTCTGCAAATCGTTGGTGAGCCAGAAGTGGGGGCCGGATTTCGTGACCGCATAGCCCTGCGCAAGGAACGAGCCGTCCGGCTGCGCCAGGTATCGCTGGCCGCCGGTCGTGATGTCTTCCACCGTGGGGTGCAGGACAATCCACCGGGGTTGATTTGACTTCACGGATTCCTCCCACTTGGCCATGCGCGATTCCCAATCCGGCGTGCGATGCCGCAATCCTTCTTCGAGCTCGCGGATCTCGCGATTGATGTTGGCGACGCGCATCTGTTGTTCTGGCGTGTAAACGACCCGTTGCGCTTCGTGGTCGTTGTTCAGGTAGGCAAAGAGGCGGTAGTAGTCCTCCTGCGCGATCGGATCGAACTTGTGATTGTGACACTGCGCGCACTGGATCGTCAGCCCGAGCACGCTCTTGCCAATGGCGTCCATGCGGTCGAACATCGCTTCCATCCGGAATTGCTCGGGATCGACGCCGCCCTCCTCGTTGTTCATGGAGTTGCGAAGAAAACCGGTGGCGACGATGTCCCCCTGTGAAGCATTGGGCAGCAGGTCGCCAGCGAGTTGCCGGGTGATAAACTGATCGTAAGGTATGTCGTCGTTGAAGGCCTTCACCACCCAGTCGCGATAGAACCAGACGCTGCGCGTCTTGTCCTTCTCGAAACCATCGGAGTCGGCGTAGCGCGCGGCGTCGAGCCAGAAACGCCCCCACTTTTCGCCGTAGTGCGGCGATGCGAGCAGGCGGTCAACTTGTTTCGCGTAAGCATCTGGCGATTGGTCCGCGAGGAACGCGTCTACGTCCTCCGGCGTGGGCGGCAGGCCAATGAGGTCGAGTGTGAGTCGCCGAATCAGAGTAATTTTGTCTGCCTCCTGCGAAGGCTTGAGTTTTTCAGCGTCGAGTTTGGCGAGGATGAAATTATCAATGGGTGACCGCGACCATTTTTTGTCGGCGACCGAAGGGGCCGAAGGACGCACGGGAGCTTTGAAGGCCCAATGGTTGGTATTGTACGAGTAAGCCTTGACGGCGCCGCCTTCCCACACTGCGCCCTGATCAATCCACGCGCGCACCAGCCCGATTTGTTCGGCGGTGAACTTCTCCTTCTTCTTGGGCATGGCCGCAAGATCCTCGTGGATGTCGGCTAGCACCTGGAGGAGGATGCTCTCCGCGCCCTTTCCCGGAACAACCGCCGGTCCATGATCCCCGCCTTTCAGGATGTCCGCCCGGCTATCGGCGCGGAAGGCGGATTCCTGTTTCTTCTCCCCGTGGCAATCATAGCAGCGCTCAGCGAATAGAGGCTGGAGTTCCTTGGCAAAGTCGACCTTGTGCGCAGCAGGCGCAGGCAGCTCATCCGCCGGTTGGGCAAACGTGCCCAGTCCGGCAGAAAGGCAGACGCAAACGATGATGCGGTAAAATCGCATGGGCTTTCCCAGGTCGTGAACCAAAGTTTGCCACAGGTGCGGGGGGCGTCCAAGTGTTTAGGCTGCCAGACGGCATCTGGTTTCTGACAAATGTTTTGAGAAATCGCACGGCGGGAAAGGTGGCAAAGCAGTCCCTTTTGCGCTTCGCAGAATTTTTGTTGTAACGAATTTATCGGTTGGTTGTCTCAGTGTGTGACCCTGGATATCGAACGCTCGACAATTGCCGCGTGCCCAATAGGATTCGCTCCATTCGCCAAGCCCAACGCCCATGAAAAAGCTCCTCGTCCTTTTCGCTGTCGCCGTGCTGGCCGCCGGGGGCGGCTACATTGCCGGGCGGCAGCAATCCAAAACGGTTGCGGCTGATTCGACGTCCGCTGATTCACCCGGCCAGAAGACTGGCACGACGCCGGGCTCGAACTCCGTTGCTGCGAAGAAGAAGTCCAGTGCCACCGAGGCTTCCGGCCCCAATGCGGACGCGGCCAAGGCATCCAAGCATTTCACGCTTGAGGAATTGAAGGAGAAACTCCGCGGCATGAAGTCAGCGGAATACTACCACCCCGACTGGCGCAAGATCTGGGAGTCGCTGCAAAACCTGTCGCAGGCGGAAGTCGTCGAGTTGCTGGCCTTCATGGAAACCAGCGTCGCCAAGCCCGTGCGTGAGAACATGCGCTATGGCCTGCTTACCCGACTGGCCGAACTGGATTCCAACGCCGCGCTGGATTACGTGAACAAATTGCCCACGAAGCGAGAGCGCGACAACGCGATCGGGATTGTGCTGGGTGGGTGGGCGCAGAAGGACCCGCAAGCCGCCCTGGCTTATGCGCTGAAACTTCCCGCCGGCCAGACCCGCAACAACGCGTTGAGCCAGATCGTCTCGGTGCTCGGTTCGACCGATCCCCAGCAGGCATTCGATCTGATGCTCCAGAATGGATTGGCGAGCAACCGTTACGGGCACGGCTGGGGCATGGTGCAAAGCATTTTTACCTCGTGGGCGCAGAAGGATCCGGCCACGGCGGCGACCCGCGCCCTGGAAATTTCCAACAACGAGCTGCGCAATCAGGCCTTCTCTGCCATTGCCTCGTCATGGGCGCAACAAGATCCGCTGGCGGCCGCTCAGTGGGTGGAGCAATTGCCGAACAGCAATCAAAAGCAAAGCGCGCTCTACTCCGTGATGAGCAATTGGGCGCAGACGGATCCCGCCGCCGCGCTGAACTACGCCACGCAAATCACCAACCAGAATCAAAAACGCAGTGCCGTCACCTCCATCCTTTCCACTTGGGCGCAGACCGAACCCGCCGCGGCCCTGGCTTCCGCGCAGCAGATTACCGATGAACAAACGCGGCAGATGGCGCTGAGTTCAGTGTGTTCCAGTTGGGCGCAGACCGATCCCAAGGCGGCGTTGCAGTATGCGATGACGATTCCCGCCGGCGAGAACAAGGATAGCGCGATCGGCTCGGTGATTGGCGCGTGGATGCAGGATGATTCCAAGTCGGCGACGGCTTACATCAAGACCATGCCGGAGTCGGCCGAGCGGAAGAAAATCATCCAGAACGTCATCAACTCACTTTCGTATCAGGACCCGAAAACCGCGGCGGACTTGAGCAAGCTGCTGCCGCCCGGGGAGATTGGCAACGCGGTCTGGCAGATCGCGAACGGCTTCATGAACAATGGTGAAACCAAGGACGCCATCGCTTGGTTGCAGACGCTGCCCGACGGCCAGGACCGCCGCAACGCGCTGAACAATCTCTCGTGGCAGCTGGCGCGTAACGACCCCAAGGCCGCCGCCGAGTATGCGCTGACCATGCCGGCGGGCGATTCGCGCGACCGCTTCATTCAGCAGATTGCGAGTAATTGGGCCGAGAGTGATGTGCCGGCAGCGCTGGCGTGGTTGAAGCAATTGCCCGAGGGCGGTTCGAAAACCGATGCGCTCAGTTCGCTGGCGGCCAATTGGTCGCGCAACGAGCCCGAGGCGGCGCTCAAGTACGCCGTGGAGAATCTCGGGGCCGGCGAGGAGCAGAATCGATTCCTCACCAGCGTGGCTTCCTCGTGGGCCAATACGGATGCTACCGCGGCGAAGGAATATCTGCAAAAGTTGTCGGAGGGCGCGACGCGGGATGCGTTCATCAACGGCATGGTAAGTGGACTGGCGAACAAGTCCCCGCTGGAAGCCGCGCAGTTTGCCGCGAGCCTGCCGGCGGGCGAGGCGCAGAACAAGGCGGTGTCGCAGGCGGTGAGCCAATGGAGCTACAAGGACCCCAGCGCGGCCGCCGATTGGATCAATCAGTTTCCCAACGGCGACTTGAAGGACAAGGCGGTCGGCAATCTCCTGCAATCATGGTCCAGCAGCAATCCCGACGCGGCCGGGAAATTTCTCACGACGCTACCGGATGGCGCCAGCAAGCAGACCAACATTCGCAACTACGTGGACCGAATCTACCGCGACTCGCCCGCGATGGCGTCGGCGTGGGTGAATTCCATCACGGACGAGAAGCAGATGTTTTCCGCCATAGAGAAAGTTGGTCGCCAATGGATGCGGTCCGACGCTGCCAAGGCCAAGGATTGGATCAACGGCACGACGTTGCCGGCTGATCGAAAGCAGAAATTACTTGGACCCAAATGAGTTGAGGCGCCGAGTCTCGAGGATCACTCCACAATCTTCGGCACGATAAACAAGCCGTCGCGCTGGGCCGGAGCGTTGCGCAAGGCGTCCTCATGCGGGAGCGAAGGCGTCACTTCGTCGGGGCGCGTGACGTTCACCAACGGGACGGCGTGGGCGGTGGGTTCGACGTTGGAAACATCCAGTTGTTTGAGCTGCTCGATGTGCTCGAGAATGTGGCCCAACTGCTCGCCGAATTTCTTTTCTTCCGCCGGCGTGAGTTCAAGCCTGGCAAGGTGGGCGACGTATTTGACGTTGAGATCAGGTGCAGACATGACTGGTAATCAGTCTTCGGGCACGTCGAATTTGCGTTTGGCCAGGGCATCGAGTTCGCCCAATGCCGCGCTCGCGTCGGCGCCAGTGGCATGAACGGTGAGCTTCGTTCCTGGTCCCGCCGCCAACATCATCAGTCCCATGATGCTCTTGGCGTTTACGGTTTCACCGTCCTTCTCGATCATGATGTCGCACTTGAATTTGGTGGCCGTGCGGGCAAGGTTCGCCGCGGGGCGGGCATGCATCCCGGGACGGTTGATCACCGTCAGGACTTTGGTCATCGGCTCGCCGGATTTGGCACTCATTGCGTCGCGGATTAATAGTCAACCAACCGGGCCAAGGCCAATCAATTCTAGAGTTTGTGGTTGACCGCCATGCGCGCCAACAGCCGGTCGTTCAACTCCTTGGCGGGATTATAACCGCCGCTCTTGAGCTTCACCTGCAAGGCGGCTACTTCGATCAACCGGGCCAGGTCGCGGCCCGGCCGCACGGGGATGGTCACGTGCGGGATATCCACTCCCAGAATCTTGACGAACTCCTGTTCCATGCCGAGGCGGTCCACATCTGGCACTTGTTCCCATGGTTTGAGGGAGATGACCAGATCCACCCGTTTCTCGCGCCGGGTGCTTTTGACGCCGAACATAGCGGCCACATTGATGATGCCAATCCCGCGCACCTCCATGTGGTCGCGGGTGAGCTCGTTGCTGGTGCCCATGATTTCGCGGCCGTCAATGAGCGTGACCTTGGTGACATCATCGGCCACCAGGCTGTAGCCGCGTTCGATCAGCGCCAGGACACTTTCGCTTTTGCCAATGCCACTCTCGCCCTTGATGATCGCGCCCACGCCAAGGATATCCACCATGCTCCCGAGTTCCGTGCCGCGCGGGGCGAACATGGACTCCAGCGCCAGGGTCGCCTGGTTGATGAACTTCATGGTGATGAGCGGCGACTGGAACACGGGCACGTCGTGTTCTTCGGCCAGCTTCAGCAGCACGCGATCCGGTCGCAAATTCCGGCTAAACACTAGGCAGGGCATTTTGTAGGAAAAGAGCTTTTGGTAACACTCGGCGCGCCGTTCCGGCAGCAAGGATTTAAGGTAATAAACATCGGCGTTGCCTAGGGCCTGGACGCGTTTGTAGGCAAAGTATCTCGTGAATCCGGAAAGCACGAGGCCGGGCCGGTTAACCGTGGGTTCGCGAATGATGCGCTTGAGGCCGGCCGCGCCGGCGATGAGCCTAAGTTTCAGTTCGCTCTCGTGGCTGGTGTAAAACCGTTCGACGGTCACCGTGTCGTGTTGCATGGGGTCACATGTTGAATTCCGGCCCGAGATAAATTTCCCGGGCCTTGGGATCATCAATCATCTTCGCCGCGTCGCCTTCGTAAACCACCTCGCCTTTATGAATGAGGTAGGCGCGGTCTACAAGCTTGAGCATTTCGCGCGCGCTGTGATCGGTAATGAGAATGCCCAGCCCGCGTTCCTTCAGCCGGCGCACGATCTTGCTCACTTCGTATTGGGCGATGGGATCGATCCCGGCCAGGGGCTCATCCAGCAGCAGGAGCTTCGGGTTGGTGACAAGCGCGCGAGTGATTTCCAGCCGGCGCTTCTCGCCGCCACTCAGAGTGTAGGCCTTGCTTTTGGCGAGCCGGGTCAGATCGAGTTCTTCCAGCAGGTACTTCAAACGCACCGCCTGCTCTTCGCGCGTGCATTTGCAGGTTTCCAAAATCGCGAGAATGTTCTGCTCGACGGTCAGTTTGCGGAACACTGACGGCTCTTGCGTGAGGTAACCGATGCCCAGGCGGGCGCGTTCGTGCATGGCCAGTTGCGCGATGGGCCGGCCTTGAAAGTTGACGGTGCCGGAATCCGGCCGGACCAATCCCACAACCATGTTGAACGTCGTGGTCTTGCCCGCGCCGTTCGGCCCCAGCAACCCGACAATCTCTCCGGCATGGACATTGATGGAGACGCCATTCACCACCCGCCGGCCGCGATACTCCTTTGCCAGCGCCTCTGTGGTCAGCAGAGCGCCGTTGGTTTGGGCAGCCGACCCGGCAGGGGAAATGATGTTTGCGGTCAGGCTCATGAACGGCGCTCAGGGCTTCTGCAATGGATTGAAAATGGGATTGTTGGTGGAATTACCTAGCACCTGCGCTTTGATCTTCATGCGTGGATTCGGGCCGCCATCAAACGTGCCGTTGCGCAGGTCGCCATCAATGCGATCGCTTTCCATCGTGAAATCCGGCGTCTCCACGGTGGCCGGGCGGCCGATGAGGACCATCAGTTCGTTGGTGGTTCCACCGATGATCTTGTGGTCATACACAGCGCGGTCACCGCGCGCGGTATTGGTGCGGCCCTTTTCGTCCAAGCTGACAATGAACACGTTCGATTCCAGCACCAGGCTCTCGATGCGCTTCCCGGCGGCAGGAAAGCTGGTGGTCATGACCTCGGACCGAAACCACCAGCGCGGGTGGTGAACGCGCACGTTACCGCGATAAACTGCCACCAGCATTTTGTTCGTGAAAACGGCCTTGAGCGAGGCCGATTCGATGGTCACCTCGCCGTTGGTCACGATATTGGCAGCCGCTGGTACTGCCGCGGGTGCGTTAGTGGAATCCTGGGCGGACGCCAGCCCGATGACTGCCGTGAGAAACCCGCAGATAAGCGAAAGGCGTTTCATGGAGTGGTTTTTGATTTTGGCAGATCGCGCAGCCGCGTGTAAACCCGGTTGGAAATCATCAGGCTCGACTGCGCTTGTTGCCAGAGAAATCCCTCGCCGGTGACCGAGAGCCGGCCTTCGCCAAGAACGATTTTCAACGGGCCGGCCGAACTGGCGTTGCGTGCCCGGAAATCGTAGAGACATTCGGGTGCTTCGATGGTCAGCTGACGTTGGCCATTTTCCTCGAACAATTCCAGGCGGAGCTGCGTGATCAAATACCGCTCGGCGCCCAGGGGCGTGGCCTTCTTGCCCGTGAGTCGCGACTTCAACTGGGTGTTATTCGTGTAATATTCGGTGGTCGTGAAATTGTCCGAAAACAATGTGAGCGGAAGCCGGACCACATCTTGTGTCGAGTTGCCCCGCGAAAGCCAGCAGACGCCCATCACAAGCCCGCCCGCAACCAGCAGGCTCAACCGCCATCGGCCCGATCGGGAGTCTGATGGCTGGAGTTTCACGGGACAGGGTAGTGGATCGGCATGCGGGCCTAGTGAACCGCGGTGAAGACCCGCTTCAGGCTTTTGAGCACGTTGGCCATGTCCTTTAGCGGAATCATGTTTGGTCCATCACTGAGCGCCTTGTCCGGGCGCGGATGGGTTTCAATGAAAACGCCATTGGCACCCGCGGCGATGGCTGCCCGGGCGAGCACCGGCGCAAATTCGCGCTGCCCACTGGATTTGTCCCCGCCGCCGCCGGGCAATTGCACCGAATGCGTGGCGTCGAAAATGACCGGGAATCCCGAGCGCTTCATTATAGCCACCGAGCGCATGTCGGCCACGAGGTTGTTGTAGCCAAAGGTCGAGCCGCGCTCGGTCAACATGAACTTGTGCCCGCCGGCCAGCCGGGCTTTTTCCACGACCTGGTTCATTTCCGCCGGAGAGAGGAATTGGCCCTTCTTCAAATTGACGATTTTACCGGTGGCGGACGCGGCTTCGATCAAATCCGTCTGACGGCAGAGGAAGGCAGGAATTTGCAGGATGTCCACAACTTGCGCGGCGGGCGCAGCTTGCTCTTCTTTGTGGATATCTGTCAGCACCGGCACGCCGAACTCAGCGCGGACTTTGGCGAGCGTCTTGAGTCCGGCTTCAAGGCCCGGGCCGCGGAAGGATTTGCTGGACGTGCGGTTGGCCTTGTCAAAGCTTGCCTTGAAGACGTAGTAAATCCCCAAGCGATCACAGGTCTTCTTGAGCGCATTGGCGACCCAGAAGCACAGCCGCTCATTCTCGATTACACAAGGGCCGGCGATGAGCACCAGACGGTTGGGTGCGTGCAGCGCTTTCCAGATGTTGGCATCATTGAGCACAGGCGGGTTTTACCAGTCAGAGACTTGAAAGTAAATGTCCGGCAAGGCGGTTGCTTAGAGTAAGCCGGCCGACAGCGGCCGACCAATCCATGTTTGACAAAGGACACTGAATCGAGTGCGCTAACGCAGAATCACCTGATTTTCGGCCCGATAGTCGCGCGCGTGAGCGAGCCGCCTACCGGGGCCGTGCAACCGATGTCTGCCGGACCTGAAGTTGAGAGTCGCAAAATGCCCACCCAGTCCAAATCCCCACCGCCCGAACGTTTGCTCGGAAGCTACGATCCTGAAGTTTTTTTCGACGAAATGGTGGACGCCACGGGTCGGGTCCGCGGGCACTACGGCCGCTTTCGCCAGTTGTTCGAGGAGTGCACGGGCGAGGAGTTTGATCTCAAACGGCAGTCCGTGGATCTCGCGCTCATGCGGCAGGGGGTGACGTTCAACGTGTATGGTGATTCCGCCGGCACCGAGAAGATTTTTCCGTTCGACCTGCTGCCGCGCATCATTCCCGCGAAGGAATGGGAATTTCTCGAACGCGGCCTTGCGCAACGCATCACGGCGCTGAATCTCTTCCTGCACGACATTTATCACGAGCAGAAGATTCTCAAGGATGGGGTCATCCCTCCGGGCTACGTGCTCTCGGGAAAACATTTCCGGCGGGAGTTCGTGAATTTCAATGTGCCGAAGGACATCTATGTCCACATCTGCGGCACGGACCTCATTCGCGATGACAAGGGAAACTATCTGGTGCTCGAAGACAACGGCCGTTGCCCTTCTGGGGTGAGTTACGTTCTGGAGAACCGCCGCGCGATGAAACGCACTTTCCCGCAGATGTTCGAGAGCATCGGCGTGCGGCCGGTGGAGGATTATCCGCAGGAGCTGTTGCGCATGTTGCAGCACATCGCCCCAACCGGCGTGGACGAACCAACTGTTGTGCTGCTCACGCCGGGTGCTTACAACTCGGCCTACTTCGAGCACACCTACCTTGCGCGGCAGATGGGCATCGAAATCGTCGAAGGCCGGGATCTCGTAGTCCGCAATGCGCGCGTCTTCATGCGCACCACGAAAGGCTTGCAGCCGGTGCACGTAATCTATCGCCGTCTCGATGACGATTTCCTCGATCCGACGGTGTTCCGCCGCGATTCGATGCTGGGCGTACCTGGCCTCGTGAATGCCTATCGCTCTGGCAACGTTTCGCTCGCGAACTCCATCGGCACCGGCATCGCCGACGACAAGGTGATGTATTATTTCGTGCCGCGAATGATCAAATACTACCTCGACCAGGACCCGATCATTCCGAACGTGGACACTTATCTCGCTAACGAGGACGCGGACAAGAAATACATTCTCAGCAATCTGGACAAGCTCGTCGTCAAAGCGGCGAACGAATCCGGCGGTTACGGCATGCTCATTGGGCCTAAGGCCACGCAGGCCGAGATCGCGGAGTTCCGCGCCAAGGTCGAAGCCGAACCGCGCAATTACATCGCGCAACCGACCATCTCGCTCTCGCGCCATCCCACGCATGTAAATGATGGTTTGTTTGAGGGCCGTCACATTGACCTGCGCCCGTTTGTGCTCTACGGCGAGAAGGTTGTCACCGTGCCCGGCGGGCTCACTCGCGTGGCCTTGCGCAAAGGCTCGCTCGTCGTGAATTCGTCACAGGGGGGCGGCAGCAAGGACACCTGGGTGTTGTATGGAGACGAATAAATGCTAAGCCGCGTTGCCAATTCCCTCTACTGGATGTCGCGTTACATCGAGCGCGCCGAGAACATTGCGCGCATTGTGGACGTCAATCTGCAACTGCTCCTCGACCTCCGGGACCTCAATGAGAAACGCCTCGCCGAGCATTGGTTGCCCATCGTCCAGGCCACCGGTGACGAGGAGCAATTCTTCGCGCTGCACAAGAAAGCCACGGCGCAAAACGTCACTGAATTCCTCGTGTTTCAGTTGGAGAACGCCAACTCACTCGCGTCTTCCATTTGTCAGGCGCGCGAGAACGCCCGCATGGTGCGCGACCAGATCACCGTCGAATTGTGGGAGGAATTGAACCGCCTGTATTGGTTTGTCCGCACGCCCCAAGCGCGCCAGGTCTGGAAGGAAAGCCCGAGCGAATTCTTCCAGCAGATCAAGGCCGGCTCGCTGCACATCATCGGGCTCACCGATGCCACACTCATCCACAACGAAGGCTGGTGGTTCACCCAGGCCGGCAAGTTCATCGAGCGTGCCGACAAGACCTCGCGCATTCTTGACCTCCGTTGCGCGAGCCTGCCCGACAAGGGCGTGCCCAAGAACGTCAGTCAGGAGGACGCGCTCGAATGGTCGGCCATCCTCCGCTCCTGCAGTGCGTGGGACGCCTACAAATCCATCAATGGCGCCGAAGTGAGCCCGGTGCTGGTTGCGGAGTTTCTGCTCTTCCACGAAGAGTTTCCGCGTTCGGTGGAGTTTTGCGTCTCCGAACTCAACCGCGCGTTGCGCCGCATCTCCGGAGTCGCGGAGGGCAAGTTCTGCAATGCCGCCGAGAAGCTGGCTGGCCGGCTCGTTGCGGAACTCCAGTTTACAACCATTGACGAGATATTCGATCAAGGGCTGCACCAGTATCTCGACAACCTCCAACTCAAGCTCAACAACATCGGCGCAGAATTGTTCAACGCCTACATTTTCCAGCAGTTCAACAATCTCGAGGACGAGATCATGGTGCAGCAGGAGGAGCAACAACAGCAGGCGCTGTCCTGTCACCCATCACCCCCTACTCGTCACTAAGTCATGGCCATTCACGTCGCGCTCTCCCACAAGACGCACTATCAGTATGACCGGCTCATCAACCTTGGGCCACAGGTCGTCCGGCTGCGACCGGCGCCGCACTCGCGCACGCGTATTCTCAGCTACTCACTGAAAGTGACGCCGAAGGAGCACTTCATCAACTGGCAGCAAGACCCGCAATCGAACTGGAACGCCCGGCTGGTTTTTCCCGAGAAGACCACCGAGTTTTGCGTCGAAGCCGATTTGGTGGCGGAGATGGCGGTGCTGAATCCGTTCGACTTTTTTCTCGAGCCCGCCGCGGAGCAGTATCCCTTCAGCTACGACCACGCGTTGGATCATGAACTCGCACCCTTTCGGCTGAAATGCTCCGCCACGCCGCAATTCTCAAAATACCTCGGCGAGGTGAAACGCGAAGTGCTTAACGGCAAAACGCATTCGCCCGACGGTAAATCCCAACTGCGCACGATTGATTTCCTCGTCGCCCTCAATCAGAAGCTCTGGAAGGACATCAAATACAGCATCCGTCTCGCACCCGGTGTGCAAACGCCCGAGGAAACGCTGCAACTCGCCACCGGTTCATGTCGCGACTCCAGCTGGCTGTTGGTTCAATTGCTCCGCCACCTCGGCCTCGCCGCCCGCTTCGTCAGTGGCTACCTGATTCAACTCAAGGCCGATGTGAAGTCGCTGGATGGTCCGAGTGGCACCGAGAAAGATTTCACGGATCTCCACGCCTGGGGCGAAGTCTACCTGCCGGGCGCGGGCTGGGTCGGCCTCGACCCGACTTCCGGTTTGCTCGCAGGCGAGGGCCACATTCCCCTGGCTTGCACGCCTGATCCCACGAGCGCTGCGCCGATCAGCGGTTTGATTGACGAATGCGAAACCGAGTTCAGTCATGAGATGAAAGTGACGCGCATCTACGAATCGCCGCGCGTCACGCTGCCTTACACGGACGAGCAGTGGCGCCACATCGAATCGCTCGGCCATGCCATAGACGCGGATCTCAAGAAAGGTGACGTACGTCTCACGATGGGTGGCGAGCCAACATTTGTTTCGATTGATGATCCGGACGGGCCCGAATGGAATTTTACCGCCCTCTCGCCCAAGAAACGCGTGCTCTCCGGCGAACTCATCAAGCGGCTGCGCAAGAAATTCGCGCCCGGCTCGCTGCTGCATTACGGTCAGGGCAAATGGTATCCGGGGGAGCAGCTTCCCCGGTACGCGCTGGGCTGTTATTGGCGCAAGGATAGAGTACCGATCTGGAACGACGACGGGCTCATCGCCGACGAATCAAAAAACTACGGTCACGGGGCCAAGGATGCGAAGGCGCTGCTCGAAAAGATCTCCCAGGTCGTTGGCGCGGATCCGAAATACCTGATCCCTGGCTACGAGGACGCGTTCTATTACATGTGGAAGGAACGCCGCTTGCCGTCGAACGTTACTCCTGACAAATCCAACCTGAAAGACAAACTGGAGCGCGACCGCATTGCGCGGCTTTTCCAACAGGGCCTCGGGGAAGTCGTCGGCTACGCGCTGCCAATCAAGCGCGCGTGGTATGGCAATCAACCAGGCTGGATGTCGGGCGCGTGGTTCTTGCGCGACGACGACACACTCTGGCTGATTCCGGGCGATTCCGCGATGGGCTTGCGCCTGCCGCTCGATTCCATTCCGTGGGTGGCGGACAAGGACTTCCCGTGGGTGCATCAGCAAGACCCGTCAAATCCACAGCTCCCGCCGCTACCCAAGGAATTTCCGTATCAGCCGCGCGATCCGGAAACCTCCGGTCAGCGTTTCTTACGTCGGAGTGGCGGGGCGCCGACTCCCGTGGGCTACGGCCCGGGCCAACGCGCCCAGCAGCTTGGCGAACTGGAAAAAGAACGCATCGACCTGCCGCCGTTGCCACCGGATTACGACCCCAATCGCCGGCCCGTTCAAGGTCAGTCTGCGCCGTGGATCATTCGCACCGCTCTTTGCGTCGAGCCACGCGAGGGACGCCTGCACATCTTCATGCCGCCCGTTGCGACGACGGAAGATTATCTCGATCTCATTGCGGGCATCGAGACGGCTGTGACCGCGATGGGGACGCCGGTTATCATCGAAGGCGAAACCCCGCCCCGTGATCCCCGCCTGAACAAGCTCGCCGTTACGCCCGACCCGGGCGTCATCGAAGTCAATCTGCACCCAAGCAAATCATGGGACGAACTCGTCGAACGGACGACCGTGCTTTACGAGGAAGCGCGGCAGACGCGGCTCGGCACGGAAAAATTCATGCTGGATGGCCGGCACACCGGCACTGGCGGTGGCAACCACATCCTCATTGGCGGCGAAACGCCCGCAGACTCGCCGGTGCTGCGCCGGCCCGACTTGCTGCGTTCGCTGATCGCTTACTGGCAGAATCATCCGTCGTTGAGCTGGCTGTTCAGCGGCCTATTCATCGGCCCAACCTCGCAAGCTCCGCGCATTGATGAGGCGCGCAATGATTCGCTTTACGAACTTGAAGTCGCGTTCAAGGAACTCGACCGCAACACCAAGAACTTTGGCTACACGCCACCGTGGCTCTGCGATCGTTTGTTCCGCAACCTGCTCATCGATGCCAGCGGCAACACCCATCGCTCGGAGTTTTCCATTGATAAACTCTACGCGCCCGAGAGCAGCGCGGGCCGATTGGGTCTGGTCGAGATGCGCGCGTTTGAAATGCCGCCCCACGCGCGCATGAGCCTGGCCCAACATCTCTTGTTGCGTGGGCTCATCGCGAAGTTTTGGAACGAGCCATACAATCAAGGTCTTGTGCGCTGGGGCACGGACATTCACGACCGCTGGATGCTGCCGCACTTTTGTGAAACAGATTTCAAGGACGTTGTTTGCGACCTGCGTGACGCCGGCTATCCGTTCGAGTTCGATTGGTTCGCGCCGCATTTCGAGTTCCGCTACCCATTCATTGGTGACCTCAAGCAACGCGACATCGAAATTGAACTCCGCACCGCGCTCGAACCATGGCACGTGCTCGGCGAAGAACCGGGCGGCGGCGGTACGGTGCGGTACGTGGACAGCTCGGTGGAACGCCTGCAAGTCAAGGCGCGCGGCCTCACCGGCGACCGCTTCGCCATCACCGTTGGCGGTTATCGCGTGCCGTTGCATCCCACTGGTACGAACGGTGAATTTGTCGCGGGCGTCCGTTATCGCGCATGGCAACCAGCGGAGTGTTTGCAGCCGACAATCAGTCCGCATACGCCGCTGGTGTTCGACGTGGTGGACACCTGGAATGGTCGCAGCCTCGGGGGCTGCACCTATCACGTGGCGCATCCGGGCGGACTCAGTCACGGCACGTTCCCGGTCAACAGCTACGAAGCCGAGAGTCGCCGGCTCGCCCGGTTTTTCCGCACCGGCCATTCGCAGGGCAAATTCAGTGTCGCACCGGCGAAGCTCAACCCGGAATTTCCGTTCACGCTCGACTTGCGAAATGTCTGACCGCCATGACAAGGAAGCTCGCAAAGCGAAAACGCGAGCGGTAGATTCCCGCGAACCGATGAGCGAAGCGTTCGTGGCCGAAGATTCCAAAACCGCCGCCCTGCTGGAAACCTACCAGCGGAACGCGGTCGCATTTGACGAATTCTTGGGGGAAGATGGCAAGCCGCGGGTGCACTACGCCAAGCTGACCAATGCCCTGACGGAACTGTCCCGCGCGGAATTGTGCCGGCGCTGGGATATCGGCGAGCGGTTGGTGGTCGAGCGCGGGATCGCGTATAATGTTTATGGCGATCCGCGCGGCATGGAACGTCCGTGGCAGCTTGATCCCCTTCCATTCATTATTGCGCCAGCTGAGTGGCGGGCGCTTGAGGCAGGACTGATTCAACGCGCGACTTTGCTCAACCACATCCTCGCCGACTGTTACGGCGACCAGAAACTCATCCACACCCGCTGGCTCTCCCCCGCGCTGGTGTTGGCGCAGCCGGATTTTCTGCGGCCCTGTCACGGCGTGTCCGTGACCAATGATACCTACCTGCATTTCTACGCGGCCGACTTGGCGCGGTCACCGGACGGACGTTGGTGGGTGATCTCTGATCGGACGCAAATTCCGACCGGCGCGGGCTACGCGCTGGCGAACCGCCTGGTGACCTCGCGAATTCTACCGGAACCGTTTCGCGATAATCATGTGCATCGACTCGCGGGCTTTTTCCGCGAAGTGCAGGACTCGCTCGTGCGGCTGGCCCCGCGGCCATCGGAAAAGGCGCGGGTCGTAATGCTCACGCCGGGCCCGCACAACGAAACCTATTTTGAGCAGGCCTACCTCGCACGTTATCTCGGCTACATGCTGGTGGAAGGGCAGGACCTCACCGTGCGCGACAATCATGTTTTCCTGAAAACCCTCAGCGGCCTGGAACGGGTGGATGTGATTCTGCGGCGCGTCGATGATGATTTCTGCGATCCCTTGGAACTGCGCAATGATTCGATCCTGGGCGTGCCTGGCCTGGTCGAGGCATTGCGGGCCGGCAATGTCGTGGTGGCAAATGCGCTCGGCAGTGGTCTGGTGCAAAGCCCTGCGTTCATGTCGTTTCTCCCGGGCCTGTGTCAGCACCTGCTGGGTGAGGATTTGAAACTGCCTTCGGTGGCGACTTGGTGGTGCGGCCAGGAATCCGCGCGTCAGCATGTGCTCGAACACCTCGACGAACTGATCGTCAAGCCGGCGTTCCGCACCCACTTGCGCGCGCCCGACCCGGAGAAGCCGTTGAGCGAGACGGAGCGCGAGGCGCTGAAATGCCAGATTGAGTTCGATCCGGATTTGTTCGTGGCGCAGGAACGCGTGGAGCTTTCCACCGCACCAACCTGGGGCAAGGGCGGCCTCGTTGCCCGGCCAATTGGCTTACGCGTCTTCCTGGTCGCGACCGAAAATGGCTATCGGGTGATGCCTGGCGGGCTCACGCGGGTGGCGCCGGACACGGGTGGCAAATTCATCTCCATGCAACGCGGCGGCAGCAGCAAGGACACCTGGATCGTTTCGGAAACGCCGGTGGATGAAGTCACGTTGCTTCATCAATCGGGACAAACGGTCGAATTGCGCCGCACCGGCAACAACCTGCCGTCGCGCCTCGCCGACAATTTTTTCTGGCTGGGCCGTTACTCCGAGCGTGCCGACGCCACCGCCCGGTTGTTGCGGAGTGCATTGCTGCGCTTCAATCCTGAGCGCACTGGCAGTGCAGTGCCGCTGCTCGCGCCGTTGCTGCATACCCTCGAAACGCAGGGCCAGCTGGCCGGACTCACGGGGAAACCAGAGTTGCGGCAAAATCCCGAAGCCTTCGAGGCGGAGCTGCTGGCGGCGATCTTCGATCCCGAGCGGCCTGCGAGCTTGCGCCGGATCGCCGAGCAGTTGCAGCGACTGGCGATGCTGGTGCGAGATCGTACGTCGAATGACATGTGGCGCGTGCTGAACCAGGTCGATGAGCGGTTGGCGACGCCGGCTGCAAGCCTCGTGATGCTGGCGGGTGACGCGGTGGGGGTGTTGAATCAGACCTTGATGGGGCTGGCGGCCTTTCACGGTTTGGCGCGCGAAAACATGACGCGGGCGCAGGGCTGGCGGTTCCTCGACATGGGCCTGCGCCTTGAACGCGCGGTCTATCTCTGCACGCTGCTCGATGCGACCCTGCGGTCGCCCGAGGCGGATAACCCGAGTGTGCTGGAAGCGGTGCTCGAAGTGGCCGACAGTTCGATCACGTATCGCTCGCGCTACAATTTGCTGACCCACATGCCGGGAGTGTTCGACCTGATCCTGCTCGATGACAAGAATCCCCGCTCGGTGCTGTTTCAGTTTGCCCAGCTCGCGAAGCATTTTCGCCATCTGCCCGGCGAACGGCAGGGCAACGCGGAGTCAGGTCGGAACGTGGTGCAGGAATGTGCAGCACGATTGAATCGGGCGGACGCGCGCGAACTCGCGGCCAAACCCGAGACCTGGCGGGACAGCGCGCTGAGCGCGGTGATTCAACAAATCCTGCGCGATCTGCCGAAGCTCTCGGACGCAATCGCCGCGAGCTATTTTGCCCACTCAACCATTTCGCGTACGGGGCGGGGCAGCGAGCCATGACCTACAACGTCCTCCATCGAACGCTTTACGAGTACAGCACACCCGTAGCGGTGTCGCATCACGTGGCACGGCTCGAGCCGCGCACCACCAACGCCCAGACGCGCGAGAGCTTCAGCCTCAAGATTTTTCCGGAGCCGACCTTGCGGCGGACGCGGCAGGATTACTTCGACAATCCACTCTGCTTCTTCAGCATCCAGGAAGTGCATCGGCGATTGGAAATCATCACGCGCAGCCGGGTGACGGTGAATTCTGCGAAACCTGTCCCCGTGGAATCGTCGCCGGCGTGGGAGAAAGTTGCCGCGCTGTTTCGGGACCCGGTTTCGCCGGACGTGGTCGAGCCCTTTCAGTTCGTTTTCGATTCCCCTCAGGTGCGCGCGTCACTCGAACTGGCGGCGTACGCCCGGGAAAGTTTTGCGGATGAGACGCCGGTGCTTGCCGGGGCGCGGGAACTCACCCGGCGACTGTTCACCGATTTCAAATATGATCCGCAGGCCACCACGGTCGCCACGCCGCTCGAAGAGGTCTGGCAAAAGCGACGCGGCGTGTGCCAGGACTTCGCGCATCTCGGCATCGCGTGCCTGCGTTCGCTCGGCCTGCCAGCGCGCTATGTGAGCGGCTATTTGCGCACGCGGCCGCCCGAGGGCAAGCCGCGGCTGGTCGGTGCGGACGCGAGCCACGCGTGGTTTGCGGTTTATTGCCACGGCGTCGGCTGGGTGGATTTCGACCCGACAAATAATGTTCAGCCGGCAGATGAGCACATCACCGTGGCGTACGGCCGCGACTTCGGGGACGTGAGCCCGGTGGCAGGTATTTTGACGGGTGGAGGTGACCATGAGGTGAAAGTGGCAGTTGACGTCATGGAAGCATGAAGTGGGAAATCATTCATCGGACGAGCTACACCTACGCTTCGCCGGTAAAGGACAGTTTCAACGAGGCGCGGTTGCAACCATTCTCGGATGAGTGGCAGACGGTGGATCATTTCCTGTTGAAAGTGCTGCCGGCGGCGCGCCTGCGGCATCACCACGACTTTTACTCGAACGTCGTTCACCACTTTGAGATTCCCGAGCCGCACAGTTCATTGCTCGTCGAGAGCCAGTTGCAAGTAACAACCAAGCCGCGGCCGCAATTGGGAGGGGCGGAAACACCTTTTCCGCTGGCGCGCATCGGCGAGGCGGCGCGCGAGCCGCGGGTGTTTGAATTTCTGCAGGGAAGCCGGTATGTGGAATTGTCACCCGAAGTCTGGCGGCTGGCGCTGGATGTGACTGACGGCGTATCCGACACC